>Ga0310697_10000277_pt1 | contig 72466 bp, 57 predicted proteins | sample 172DNAGHGlowgp2_FD_203883 | JGI IMG/M metagenome (GOLD analysis project Ga0310697, IMG submission 203883) | Sheep rumen microbial communities from Palmerston North, Manawatu-Wanganui, New Zealand - 1728 DNA GHGlow gp2 (v2) (version 2) | ecosystem: Host-associated > Mammals > Digestive system >...
CCGTCAGCTGGATGGTTCTGTCCTCGCCGGTCTCGTTGGCGTCAAAGACGACGCTAAGCCTGTTTTCACTTATCTCAGCCTTGAACCATTCGGCCGTTATCGTGCAGAAGTCGTTTGCCTCCCGGTGCGGAAAGATGTATTCTCCGCCTGATTCCGCATTCTCAATCCACGGTCTCGAATAGTTCCTGCATGAGAAAGTAAGCTCGTCACCTGCAGGTGAGACGATGTAGGCACCGTCGGATGACTGTACAGACACTTCCGCTTTCCAGACCATAGGGTCCCAGTCTCCGTCTTTGGCATCGCTGCAAGAGGCGAGGTAGAAAACCGCAAGTGCCATGAACATGATTCTCCAGATTTTCATTTTCTTCATTTCCGTTATTCTGTTTTACGCTTGCAAAAGTATAATATTTTTTGCAACGACGGCATAGCTGCTGTCGAAAGAAAGTTAATGCAGTGTTAAACAGTGCTAAATATCAGCCGTAATCCATTGCCGTAAGAGAAAAGCTATATATCTTTGCAATATCAAAATGATATCATAGTAATTAACAGATAAAACTTAGCTTATGGAATCAAAAGAGTTTTCTTTCAATGGATTAGTGATGAACGGCTTCCTGATGTTGTTTGTCAACACGGTGGTGCTTGTGCTGTCAATCTACTGGATAGTCATGAGTATCATCCTGCTCGACGCTACCAACGGAGCCTTTGGCGGCTGGCTGCTGGGCGGCAGCATCCTGCTGTTGGTGTTCGACGTTATCTTGTGGTGCGGCATGATGCAGCTTGAGCCCAACGAGGCCCGTGTCACCACATGGTTCGGCAAGTACAGCGGTACGTTCACCAAGACAGGCTTCTACTGGATCAACCCCTTCTACAGTACTAAAAAGGTAAGCCTGCGCGCGCGTAACCTCGATGCCGAGCCCATCAAGGTGAACGACAAGACCGGTAATCCGATAATGATCGGCCTGGTGCTGGTGTGGAAGCTGAAGGACACGTACAAGGCACTCTTCGAGGTCGACTCCCAGACGATGGCCAGTGTCGGCCAGGGTCAGATAGGCACCGACGTTCGCAGCATAATGAACGCCCTGGAGCGTTTCGTGCGTGTGCAGAGCGACGCTGCCCTCCGTCAGGTTGCCGGGCAGTACGCTTACGACGACGAGGACAACAAGAGCGACGAGCTGACGCTGCGCGACGGCGGCGACGAGATAAACGAGCAGTTGGAGGAGAAGCTCAACGAGCGTCTTGCCCTTGCCGGCATCGAGGTCGTCGAGGCTCGCATCAACTATCTGGCCTATGCCCCTGAGATAGCTGCCGTGATGCTTCGCCGTCAGCAGGCTTCAGCCATCATCACCGCCCGCGAGAAGATTGTCGAGGGTGCCGTGTCGATGGTGAAGATGGCTCTCGACAAGTTGTCGGCCGACAACATTGTCGAGCTCGACGACGACAAGAAGGCCGCTATGGTGAGCAACCTGCTTGTCGTGCTCTGTGGCGACGACTCTGCCCAGCCTGTTGTCAACACCGGTACACTGAATCATTAGCCCATGGCCGACAAGAGCACAAAGAGCTTTGTCCTGCGCGTCGATGCTGACACCATGAACGCTATAGAGGCTTGGGCTGCCGACGAGTTCCGCAGCACCAACGGACAGCTGCAGTGGATTATCAGCGAGGCACTGCGCAAGGCGAAGCGTCTGCCGCGGAAGGGTAGGGGTGGAGACTGAAGAAAAGTAAAAAAAAGGACTGGTTCCGCATGGAGCCAGTCCTTTTTCTTGAGCCTCTTGTCGGATTCGAACCAACGACCCCGAGATTACAAATCACGTGCTCTGGCCAACTGAGCTAAAGAGGCGGGGGGCCAGCGGTCTGTATCGCGCCGCTACGACCGAGTACCTTTGCTACGTTCCCGTCCTGGAGGATTCCTCAGGAGCTGGCCGTACAGGACTGGCCCATTTTGTGGGTGCAAAGGTAGTGCTTTTAATTGAGAAATGAGAATCGGTGTTTGACTTTTTTCAGTTTTTAACTATTTTTTGACCCAAAGGCCTCGTTTTATGCGGGAAAATTCTTACTTTTGCAGTCGGAAACCGTAAAAAACAGAAGATTGACTCCTGCCGAGTATATACAGTTGAAGGCTTTTGCCCGCTATGACGGTCTGCTGCTCGCACTGCTGTGGACTGCCAGTTTCGTGTGCTATATAGTAGGGCTGGGCACGCCTTTCTACGGCATGGTGGCGCTGTTGCTGCTGGCCGTCTCGCCGTTCTATGTCGCCCACCGTCTGCGTCGTTTCCGCGACCAGGACCTGGGCGGTGTCATTTCGCTGATGCGCGGTTGGGCTTTCGTCATACTGGTGTTCTTCTACGGTGGCATCCTGCTGGCTGTAGTGCAGTACGCCTACTTCGCGTTCCTTGACCGCGGATACCTGCTGTCATCGCTCGACAAAGTGCTGTCGTCGCCCGAGGCGAAGGAGATGCTTCTGCAGTCTGGTCTGACGGGACAGGTTGAGGAGAGCATGCACATGTTTGCCGAGCTTCGTCCTATAGACTTCGCGCTGAACGTGCTGACGGTGAACATTACGCTCGGCATAGTCCTGGGGCTGCCCATAGCGTTGCTGCTGAAGCGGAGTAAGTTGTCGTAGCTGCCGGAACGTTACCGGCGGGAGTGAGTAGAGTGAGAATTGTTTGAAACAGATAAACCGTTACGAAATTGGATATATCAGTTGTAATACCTCTTTATAATGAGGACGAGTCGATACCCGAGCTTTATGCCTGGATAGCGCGAGTGATGAAGGCGAACCACTTCAGCTACGAGGTGATATTCATCAACGACGGTTCCACCGACCGTTCGTGGGAGATAATCTCAGAGTTGCACCACAAGGAGCCCGAGGTGGTGAAGGGCATAAAGTTCCGCCGCAACTACGGCAAGAGCCCCGCCCTGTACTGTGGCTTTGCCGAGGCTCAGGGCGACGTGGTCATAACCATGGATGCCGACCTCCAGGACTCTCCCGACGAGATTCCCGGTCTTTACCACATGATCATGGACGACGGCTACGACCTGGTCTCGGGCTATAAGCAGAAGCGCTACGACCCGCTGTCGAAGACCCTTCCTACGAAGCTGTTCAATGCCACGGCGCGTAAGGTCAGCGGCATCAAGAACCTGCACGACTTCAACTGCGGCCTCAAGGCCTACCGTAAGGCCGTCGTCAAGAACATCGAGGTCTACGGCGAGATGCACCGCTACATACCCTATCTGGCCAAGCAGGCCGGTTTCTCGAAGATTGGCGAGAAGGTGGTCCAGCATCAGGCCCGCAAGTACGGCTCTTCGAAGTTCATGGGTTGGAACCGTTTCGTCAACGGCTATCTCGACCTGCTGACGCTCTGGTTCCTGTCGACGTTTGGCAAGAAGCCTATGCACGTGTTCGGTTTTCTGGGCACCATAATGTTCTTCATCGGTTTCCTGTCGGCGTTCGTCATCGGAGCCGACAAGCTGTGGTGCCTTGCCCGCCATATACCTCAGCGGCTGGTCACCGACTCACCTTATTTCTATATAGCCCTGACGATGATGATGATTGGTACGCAGCTGTTCCTGACCGGTTTCATCGGCGACCTCATCAGCCGTTCGTCGGCCGGGCGCAACGACTACCAGGTGGAGGAAGTATTGACTGTTGAACATTCTTTGCAAGCAAAGCGACCGTAGGTCGACCGGAACATTGGATAATAGATGAAGACAGAGAGAAAACGTATGCGATGGCTTGTGACGCTGGCGTTGACCGTCAGCCAGGCGTCGTTGCTCGTCACTTCGTGTACGAGTATCGACTGTCCTGTTAAGAACACCGTCTATACCGTCTACAACCTTTACACCGCCGATGAGGCCGTCGACACGCTGCGCGACACGCTGTTTGTGTTCACGCGGCGCAGCAACGGCTCCGACACGCTGCTGCTCAACTCCGGCATCGGGCTGACCACCTTTCCGCTGGCCATCAGCTACTCCTGCCCCGAGGACACTCTCTTCTTCGTCTTCTGCTACCGTCCTGACTATCTGTCTGTCGACACGGTGCTGATAAAGAAGGACGACATCCCCCATTTTGAGTCGGTAGACTGCCATGCCTCGTTCTTCCACCGTCTGACGGCAGTCCGCTCGACCCATAATGCCATCGACTCGATAACGATAAACAAAAGTTTTGTAGACTATGACGCCGAGACAGCGCACTTCCACCTCTATCTCAAGGATCGCCGTTAGTCTGCTGCTGTTGCTCGCCACGTCGGCGGCCTCAGCGCAGAAGCTGAAGATGTTTGTCCTCGAGAAGGACAGCATACCGATGCTGCGCGGCTTTCAGGTGTCGTTCGACATCTTCGGCTACGCCCAGCAGCAGCTGTCGGACTACGGACAGTACGAGGGTGCGTTCCGCGTGAACCTGCACGACCAGTGGTTCCCCATCGTCGAGGTGGGCTACGGGCGTGCCGACCATCATAACGACGAGGTGACGGGCATCACCTACAAGACTGCCGCGCCGTACTTCCGTGCCGGTGTCGACTTCAACCTGCTGAAGAAGAAGCACGGCCCCAACCGTCTCTACGGCGGTTTCCGCTATGCCTTCACGTCGTACAAGGTCGACATGTGGCGCGAGCAGTTCGACGACCCCGTGTGGCACTGGCCTACGGGCTTCGGCGTGCGCGACGAGCAATGCTCTCAGCACTGGCTTGAGGCCGTCTTTGGCGTCGATGCCCAGATAGTCGGTCCGTTGCACCTTGGATGGTCAGTGCGTTACAAGCGTCGCATAGCCCACGACGACGGCATCATCGGCAAGACGTGGTACGTTCCCGGCTACGGTACGTGGGGCGACACACGTCTGGGCGGTACTTTTAACGTTATAGTCGACATTTAGAGCTGCGCGTCAGAAACACTTCTGTGCCCGGCATGCAGCATACAGACAATACTAATACAGAAGTAAGACAGTAGTATGGATTCCAAGAAAAAGAAGGCCCTCATGTGGCAGGTGCCGTTCCTCCTCATTCTCGTTGTCGGTACGGTGCTGATAATCCGTCAGCAGCAGTCAATGCCCTTCAGGCATGAGAAAGGGTTCGTCTTCGGCACTATCTACAACATCACTTACCAGTCGGACAAAGACCTCAAGGCAGAGATAGAAGACGAGCTGAAGAAGGTCGACATGGAGTTCTCGATGTTCAACGACTCCTCGACCGTGGCCCGCATAAACCGTGGCGAGAAAGTGGAGCGCAGCAAGGTGTTCGAGGAACTCTTCGAGCTGTCGCAGACCATCAACCGCGAGTCGGAGGGAGCCTTCGACATCACCGTCGCTCCTCTGGTCAACGCGTGGGGCTTCGGCTTCAAGCACCAGCAGTTGCCCACTGCCGAACAGGTGGACAGCCTTATGAAGATACGCGACCAGTACGATTTCGCCGCCATTGCCAAGGGCTTCGGTGCCGATGTCTTAGCCCGTCTCCTGCGTCGTCACGAGATAAAGAACTTCATGGTCGAGATTGGCGGCGAGATTGTCACGCAGGGTGTCAGCGAGAAGCGGCTGCCGTGGAAGATCGGCGTCACGCGTCCCACCGACGACAGCCTCAGTGTCGGCGGCGACCTTCAGACGGTGCTCAACGTCACCGACATCGCCATGGCCACCAGCGGCAACTACCGTAACTACTACTACAAGGACGGCAAGAAGTACGCCCACACCATCGACCCCAAGACCGGCTACCCCGTTCAGCACTCGCTGCTCTCGGCCACGGTGCTGGCCAAGGACTGTGCCGTTGCCGACGCCTTCGCCACGGCATTCATGGTGCTGGGTGTCGACGGTGCCAAGAGAGTGCTTGAGCGCCATCCGGAGCTCATGGCCTACTTCATCTACTCAGGCGAGGACGGCAGCAACAGCGTGTGGTTCTCGCCGTCGCTGAAAGACAAAATAGCCGAGTGAGTTCAGTGTCCGATGGTGTCGTTACAGCTTCATGACCAGTTACTGCAGTTCCCGCTCTTCCTCGGGATGAGCCGCGACGACCTCAACCAGATTGCTGGGCACACACGTTTCGACTTCCAGAAGCACCCGTCACGCACGGAGCTGATAAAGGACGGTACGCCCTGCTCGCAGCTCTGCTTCCTGCTCAGCGGCACGGTCAGTGCCGAGGGACGCTCCGACGACGGCAGCTACAGGCTCGTCGAACAGATAGCGGCACCGGTGGTCGTCGAGCCCGAGGTCATCTTCGGCTACCGCCAGCGCTACACCCACACCTACCGCTCCGTCGGCGACGTGTCGCTGCTGCGTTTAGACCGTGCCGAGGTGGTGCGGCTGAGTCAGGAGTTCCTCATCTTCCGCATCAATCTGCTGAACCTCCTTGCCACACAGGCGCAGAAGCTGCAGCACCAGCCCTGGCGGCGCCGTCCCGGCTCGCTCCGCGAGCGGGTGATACGCTTCGTTGCCGAGCGCTGTCTGCGTCCCGCCGGCCCCAAGACGCTCCACATACTGATGACGCAGCTTGCCGAGGAAGTGGGCGACAGCCGTCTCGAGGTCAGCCGCACGCTCAACCGCCTGCAGGACGAGGGTCTCATAACGCTCCACAGGGGGCGCATAGAGATTCCGCAGATGGAGCTTCTGCTGCAATGACACTGCGGCGCTCTGCCGCGAGTCCGAACTTAAACATTCAGGAATAATACAAACAAGAATAACAGTTACTATGAATCAAGAGGAAAAGAGAGTAAACCCGTTTTTTGAACCATACAATACGCCGCACGACACGGCACCCTTCGACCGCATCCGACTGGAGGACTTCGAGGAAGCCTTCATGGAAGGCATACGCCGTGACGACGAGCAGATAGAGAAGATCATCAACAACCCGGCGAAGCCTACGTTCGACAACACCATCATCAACGTCGACGACGATAAGGACAACTACTACGACCTGCTCAGCCGCACGTCGACAGTGTTCTTCAACCTGCTGTCGGCAGAGACCAACGACGAGATGGACGCCCTGGCGCAGAAGCTCAGCCCGATACTGACGAAGCACGCCAACGACGTACGGCTCAACGAGCGGCTCTTCGAGCGCATAAAGTACGTCCATCGCCACCACCGCCGCCTGTCGGCTGAGGAGAAGATGCTGCTGGACAACTGCTACGACGGCTTCCTGCGCAGCGGCGCGCTGCTCGATGCCGAGGGGAAGGCGCGCCTGCGCCAGCTCACTGAGGAGGCCTCGGTCTTAGGGCTGCAGTACTCGCAGAACCTGCTGAAGGAGCAGAAGGCCTACACGCTGCACCTGACCGACGAGGCACAGCTCGACGGGCTGCCCGACACCGCCCGCGATGCCGCCGCACAGGCCGCCAAGGAACGCGGCCTCGAGGGCTGGGTCTTCACCCTCGACTACCCGTCGTACCAGCCCTTCATGACCTACAGCACGCAGCGTGAGCTGCGCCGCCAGATGTACATGGCGCGCAACACCATCTGCACCCACGACAACCCGGAGAACAACCTCGACATCTGCAAGCGGCTGGTCAACCTGCGGCGCGAGATAGCCCAGCTGCTGGGCTACAAGACCTATGCCGACTACGTGCTGCGCCACCGCATGGCCGGCAGCGTGCGCGGTGTCTACCGTCTGCTCGACGACCTCATCGACGCCTACAAGCCCACAGCCGTTAAGGAGCGCGAAGAGCTTAGGAAAGAGTTCTCGAGACACGAGAAAACTCCAAAGAACAGCACCGGTGCAGAGCAGGGTAGTGACGCACTGCGGATGGAGCCGTGGGACACCGCCTACTACTCGCACCAGCTGCAGATGAAGAAGTTCAACATCGATGCCGAGATGCTGCGTCCATACTTCCAGTTGGACAAGGTCATCGGCGGCGTCTTCGGACTGGCTACCCGGCTCTATGGCATAACGTTCAGCGAGAACACCGCCATACCCGTCTACCACCCCGACGTCAAGGCCTACGAGGTGCACGATGCCGACGGCACGTTCCTTGCCGTCTTCTACGCTGACTTCCACCCGCGTCAGGGCAAGCAGGGTGGGGCGTGGATGACCCAGTACCAGGGACAGTGGATGGAGCGCGTGGACGTGAAGCGGCCCTTCGACCCCGACAACTGCAAGAACGTCCGGCCGCACGTCTCCGTGGTGATGAACCTCACCAAACCCACCGACGACAAGCCGGCACTGCTGACGCTCAGCGAGGTGGAGACCTTCCTCCACGAGTTCGGACACTCGCTGCACGGCATGTTCGCCAACACCCGTTTCGAGAGCCTCTCAGGCACCAACGTCTGGTGGGACTTCGTCGAGCTGCCCTCGCAGTTCATGGAGAACTACGCCGTCGAGAAGGAGTTCCTGCGCACCTTCGCCTTCCACTACCAGACGGGCGAGCCGCTGCCCGACGAGCTCATTGACCGTATAGTGCGCAGCCGTAACTTCATGGCGGCCACCGCATGCATGCGCCAGGTGTCGTTAGGACTGCTCGACATGGCCTACTACACACAGAAGAGCGAGTTCACCGCCGACATCATGCCGTTCGAGAAGCAGGCGTGGAAGAAAGCCATCTTGGGCCGGCAGCGCGAGGACACCTGTATGACCGTTCAGTTCTCGCACATCATGGCGGGCGGTTATGCCGCCGGCTACTACAGCTACAAGTGGGCCGAGGTGCTCGATGCCGACGCCTTCGCCGTCTTCAAGCGTCATGGCATCTTCGACCGTAAGACCGCACAGTCGTTCCGCGACAACATACTCTCGCGCGGCGGTACCGAGCCCCCCATGGCTCTCTACCGGCGCTTCCGAGGCGGCGAGCCGACCATCGATGCCCTGCTGCGCCGCAACGGCATTCGCCGCCACAAGAAGTAATCCGGTCGCACTTCCCGCACCTGGCGCACCTGTTTTTTTCGAGGTGCGAGGTGCGAGAATGGCCTGGAGTCAGATATACTCCACGACTATTGCGCAATAGTCGTGGAGTATTGAAAAATAGTCGTGGAGTATTGCACGATACTCATGGAGTATTGGGACAGGTGCGCCGGGTGCTTAGAATTTGACCATTTTTCTGGACGGTTAGACGGCCAGGCATTTTTTTTTGTTTGCAAGTTTTCCCCGCTTTTTTTACTCTATTTCCAAGTTTTTTCGTAATTTTGCAGCAAGTATTGCCAATCGTCGTAAACGACGCAAGCTATGGCTTGATTCCCTGAGCGCAGGGTGGCTGTATGATTTTTGAGGGTAAAACAATAACAGCATTAGCAGTTATTCGGCGTGTCTGAAAGGTGAGATGTTTAGAACACGATGATAGAATGACGGTAAATGACTAATGTCTGCACTCCGATAGTGCGGGCATGTCACTTATCTATTCTATCAGGTATTATCTCACCACCTCAGACACGGATATAGTGCATGGTCTGCACTATTTTCGTGTCTGTCTGTGTGTGGTGGGCTGATGCCTGTAAAGCCAGATAAGTGCTATGCTCCTAAAACTATCTGAGTATGGCAAAGAAAGCTCAGCTCGGCTACAAGGAGATCGAGGAACGCCTGATGGCGCTACGTCACGACTCCCTGTTTGCCGACAGTATTGGCTACCAACTATTGTATGCATTCGGAAAGAGTGAGCGCGACATTCAGCGCTATCGTGAGGGCAAGGGTGTGCTGAAGACCTTCGACGGTCTGCTCATCAAGGGCGTCTTCTGCTATCGTGGCACATCGACGACCAGACTTCAAAGCGAACTGGAGCACCTGAAGCGCGACCCGCAGGTGCTGAAGGCTGCGCCCAAGATTGTGGCCGTCAGCGACGGACAGACGCTGCTGGCCTACGACCTGCGCGAGAAGGATACCTACGAGAATCCATTAGAGCGAGTGTATTGCGACTTCGCCTTCTTCTATCCCTTGATGGATGTGGAGCGCGTCCACTATGTGGAGGAGAGTCCTGCCGACGTGAAGGCTGCCGAGAAACTGGCCAAGCTGCACGACGAGCTGCGAGCTTACAACGAATTCCGTTCAGACAGCGATTTGCACGACCTGAACATCTTCATCACCCGTCTGCTGTTCTGCTTCTTCGCTGAGGACACGGGCATCTTCGAGGAGAACCTCTTCACCAGCAGCATCATCCGCTATACGAAGGAAGACGGCAGCGACCTCTCGGACTATCTCGCGCGTACCTTTAACATTATGGACGTCTCGCTGCGCACGCAGGAGACGCTGAGTATCATCAAGCAGTTTCCCTACGTGAACGGCGGTCTCTTCTCCCGCCGCATACAGATACCAAGGATGGGGCAGAAGGCCCGCCGCATCATCATCGAATGCGGCGAGTTGGACTGGAAGGACATCAACCCAGACATTTTTGGCTCGATGATTCAGGCCGTCGTCAATCCAGAGGAACGCGCCAATCAGGGTATGCACTACACCTCTGTGCCCAACATCATGAAGGTGATCAATCCGCTGTTTATGGACGAACTGCGTGGGGAATACAATCGCCTGAATCAGCAGTATGAGCAGAAGCGGCAGATGAAGGATATCGGAGCCATTACCACGAAGCAGTTCTACGAGGAGTGCAAGCAGATCAAGAAGCGTGGCGATGCCTTGCTGAAGCGCATGAGCCGTATGAAGTTCTTCGACCCAGCCTGCGGCAGTGGCAACTTTCTGATTATCACCTACAAGTCGTTGCGGTTCCTCGAAATGGATATCCTCTCGTTGCAACGCAAATGTACCCCAGAGGGTGAAATCCTGTTTGTGGATAACAGCGTCATCAGCCTCAGTCAGTTCTATGGCATCGAGTTGCTCGACTTCCCCCACGAGGTGGCCATGCTCTCCCTCTGGCTCGCCGAGCACCAGATGAACACCAAACTCAATGAGAACTTTGGCGTCAATACAAAGGCCCTGCCTCTGAAGAACATCACGCAGATAGTCTGTGGCAATGCCTGCCGGATTGATTGGAACACCGTTTGTCCGCATACGGCAGAGGAAGAGGTCTTTGTGTTTGGCAATCCGCCGTATCTGGGGAGCAGTATGCAAGATGAAAGCCAAAAAGCTGATTTGGAATATGTATGTGGCAAGTTCCCAAACTATAAGAACCTTGATTATATTGCGAACTGGTTCTATCTTGGCACCTTATATATTAAAGGAACAAAGGCAAAGTGTGCGTTTGTTAGTACAAATTCAATATGTCAAGGAGAGCAAGTACAATTATTGTGGCCAAATGTACTATCTCATGACACAGAAATTTCATTTGCTCATCTTTCCTTTAAATGGCAGAATAATGCAAAGTATAATGCTGGGGTTACATGTGTCATAATTGGCCTGCAAGTTACTAACGATGGAGAGAAAAGAATATACTCAAACGACAGAATTATTTTAGCTCCACACATTAATGCATATTTACTACCTTCATCTGACATCTACATAAGGTCCATGTCTGTCCCCATCTCAAACTTACCTATCATGGACTATGGCAACAAGCCTGTTGATGGAACAAATCTTCGCCTGGAAAAAGAAGATGTAGATGAAATTCTTTCGTTTAACCCAAGTCACTCAAAATTCATTAGACCTTACACCGGCTCCGAAGAAATCATAAAAGGCATTGAAAAGTATTGCTTATGGATTTATGATGATGACAGAGAGGACGCAGAAACTAATCCTTTCATAAAAAAACGCATAGATGCATGTAAGGCTATGCGGCTTGCAAGCAAGGACAATGGAGCTAATCAACTAGCTATACGCCCTCATCAGTTTCGTGATTTAAGAGAATCAAACAATAACTGTTTGGTGATACCAAGAGTTTCATCAGAAAAGAGGCAATATATCCCAATAGGGTATTGTCAACCACATATAATAGTTTCTGATTCAGCTTTTGTGCAATTTACAGATTTGATGTTTGTGCTAGGGATTGTTAGTTCATCAATACATTATTATTGGTGTAAGATCGTGTCTGGAAAGTTGGAAACCCGAATTAGATATTCCAACACTCTTGTTTACAATACCTTCCCCTTCCCCAAGATCTCTGCCGAGAAGAAAGCTGAAATCGAAGCCGCAGCTGAGGATGTATTAGTGACTCGTGAGTTCTATCCCGACAAGACCTTAGCCGACCTATATGACCCAGACAAGATGCCACAGGACTTGCGCGAGGCGCACGCCCGACTGGACGACATCGTGGAGAGTTGCTATCCCGGCTATCCCTTCGCCAACGACGAAGCCCGCCTGGAGTGCCTGTTCAAGTTGTATGAAAAGATGACGGCAAACACCAGCCATCAGACTTCCAAAAACCACTAGACATTAAGGATACAGAATGGAGAACTTATTGGTTTCTGAAAAAATTCAAAAGAAAATCACGCGAGGTCATCAACGGCAACTGGCAGAATTCTCGATAGTCACGTATGTTGTTCGTAACAATGACATCGCAGTCAGCTGCAACAGCACACATATATTGCAAGAGATCCTCAAAGTCACGCACGTCGTCATGGACAAGTGCGGTGTCAAGTTGATGCGCATCACAAGGAAGAACCGTAATGCCTTTTCGAAGACTCCGCATAAGTTTATAACGATCAGTTCTTGGAATGTCCCGTTTGATATAGTTAATATTGGCAAAGGTAAGATAAGAGGCACATACTTCAAAGACACCCCTTTGGGCAAGTTCATATATCGTACGGCCTTGCATGGAGTGTTCTCTTTCATCAACAATATCGATGAAAACGTTTGTGTCAAGAAATATTTTCATTTTCTGTCAAGACCTAAGATCCATTTGGTACGTTCATCGGCGGCCTCTTGGGGTGTAAGCCTTAACCCGTTGAACAGTTCTTCCACTTCAGGTGAGATTTCCAACTCAGCCATTTTTTTGGCTAAAAACTCATCGTCAGCCTTACGCTTGGTTTCCTCTGCCTCGCGCATAGACTCTTGTAAAAAATCCACAACGGCATTCATATCGTTTACATCCATACTTTTCATTACATCAATGTATGGAGCCATAGGGGTGGACTGTACTCTTCTTGTTGCAAGTGTCATGACTACTCCTTTCTTTTAAATTTCTGCCGCAAAGTTACGAATAAAATCTGAATAAACAAATAAACATGGAACAAAATAGCAATAACATCGTAGATATACGTTACCAACAGACTGGTGAGTCGAGCGCTACCAACAAGCTGGGAATGCGCGAGATGCAGGCCAAGGCATACGAGGCTCGAGAGAAGCGATTCCTATTGATAAAAGCCCCGCCAGCATCTGGCAAGAGCCGTGCGCTGATGTTCATCGCTCTGGATAAGCTGAAGCATCAGGGGCTGAAACGCGTGGTGGTAGCCGTGCCAGAGAAGAGCATCGGACGGTCGTTCCAGAATACGCGGCTGGTGCCCTACGGATTCTTTGCCGACTGGGAGGTGGCCCCATACTTCAACCTGACGGACGTGAAGAACGAGAAGGACAAGAAAGGACGTTTCATTGAGTTCTTCCGTCAGCAGAGGACACAGATACTGGTCTGTGCCCACGCCACACTTCGCAACGCCATGAAGGAGATTTCGGACGAGGATTTCAACGACACGCTGCTGGCTATCGATGAGTTCCACCATACCTCGGCTGATGCCAACTCAAACCTTGGCGATGTGGTACGTAGGGTGATGAACAACTCTACAGGGCATATCGTAGCGATGACGGGCAGCTACTTCCGTGGCGACGGCATACCAGTGCTGAGAGTAGAGGACGAGGCGCGGTTCTATCCCGTCACCTATAACTACTATCAGCAGTTGAATGGATATAAGTATCTGAAGAACCTGGTTTTAGGCTATCACTTCTATCACGGTTCGTATCTGGACCATATCCACGAGGTGCTGGACACTCGGAAGAAAACCATCATCCACATACCAAGCGTCAACGCGAGAGCCTCGACGGGTATCGGCAAATATGCCGAGACAGAAGAGATTATGAAGGCGATAGGCACGGTAGAGTACAAAGATTACAACACGGGCATCTATCATGTCAGAACTGCGGACGGACGATTGCTGAAGGTAGCCGACTTGGTAGAAGATGACCAGAAAGAGCGCAATATGGTGCAGGGCTACCTGCAACGTATGAAACGGCGTGAGGATATGGACATTATTATCGCTCTGGGTACAGCCAAGGAAGGTTTCGACTGGCAGTGGTGCGAGGTGTGTCTGACTATCGGCGTGCGTGGCTCACTGACAGAGGTGATTCAGATTATAGGCCGTTGCACGCGCGATTGTGAGGGCAAGGAAACGGCGAGGTTCACTAACATGATAGCGATGCCCGATGCAGAGCAGGCCGACGTGAAGGTGGCCGTGAACGACTTTCTGAAAGCCATCACCGCCTCGCTTCTGATGGAGCAGGTGATGGCGCCAAGTTGGCATTTCAAGACCTCCCTCGACCCCTCCGAAGGAGGGGAGAAGAGTCCACGCACGTTGATAGTGGAGGGATTGAAACCTCTGTCGAGTGAAAAGACAAAGCTGATTGTGCAAGAGCAGTTGGATGACCTGAAGGCTGCTATCCTACAAGACGATACGGTGGTAAAGGCCATCAGTGGCTCAACCACAGCAGAAACCATCACACAGCACCTGGTACCAAAAGTGATTCGCGAGCGCTATCCGGACTTGTCGGAAGAAGAGGTTGAGGAAGTTCGCCAGCGGGTGTTGCTCGACACGATGATCAAGGGTAATGACATTGTGGACGATAAAGGGAATTCTGTTGACATCTCCAGCAACGAGGAACAAGAGAGCGAGGGCAACAGACTCATCAAGATAGCCAACCGATTTATCAACATCGACAAGCTGAGCATCAACCTCATCGACACCATCAATCCTTTCCAGCGAGCATACGAGGTGCTGTCGAAGTCGGTAGATGCGCCCACGCTGAAGATTATCCAGGATACGATAGCAGAACAGAAGTTTGACCTGACATTGGAGCAGGCCATCGCCATCTTCAAAGGTCCGCTGAAGCAATGGGTGGCAGAACATGAGGGGCGAGTGCCTGACATCAACCATCCTGACCCTAAGGTGAGAGAGAGGGCTGCTGCCTTGCAGATGATAAAGAACCTAAAAGCAAGGAAACTGGCAGGCTTAGAGTATGAACCATAAAACATGAGAGATATGGAATGGCCAAGCGAACTGTTAGCGATATTCGATGACCCATTGTTGGATGGCGTACGTCCCAAAGTCACAGCTCCGACGGCTGATGACCGTATGGGGCAGAAACTGGCTGAGGTAACTGCATGGATAGAAAGTCATGGACGAGAGCCAGAGCGCAGTGGAGACTTAAAGGAGAAAATGATGTGGGCAGCCATGACTGCCTTGAAGAACAAGAACCTGATGTAAGCGTATGGATATAGATAAAGAGTTAGAACAAATCTTCGACGACCCACTGCTGAATATCTCTGAGAGGGAAATCGAATTGTTTGATATTCCTACCGATATGCGGAAGAGCATGGAAGGCAGGAACAAGGCAGAATATGTTGCCCAGCGTAGGCTCTGTGAAGACTTCGAGGCATATCGACCTTTGTTTCAGCAGGTTCATCAAGACCTCAGGCAAGGTAAGCGAAGCTTGGTTAGAATATCGAAAACCATCAACTTGCAAGCAGGCCACTACTATATCGTAGACGGACAGATGCTGTTGCTGGAAAGCATTGGCGAGAGAACTACGAGTAGTAATTTCCTGCCCGATGCCCGCACCCGTTGTATCTATGAAAATGGTACAGAATCGGACATCCTGCTTCAGACATTGCGAAAGAGTGTAGTGGGGGGAGGCTATGCCATCACAGAACTGCAGGAAGAAATGGAGAGCAGGTTTTTTACTAATGAGGACATTACTTCAGGTGATAAGGTAATGGGGTACATCTATGTGTTGAGTTCGCTTTCAGACAATCCGACCATCAAAAACCAAAAGGATCTTTACAAGATAGGATATTCTACAAACTCGGTGGAAGAGCGTATCTCAAATGCTGCACATGAACCAACCTACCTGATGGCTCCAGTGAAGATAGTGGCAACGTATAAGGTTGTCAATCTGCACAGTCAGAAGTTTGAGAATATGGTTCATCAGATACTGAAACCCGTACAGTTCCACGTTACCGTTGTTGATGACAATGGAGCGCCACACGAGCCTAAGGAATGGTTTGTCGTACCCCTGAATGTCGTTGACATCATCATTGCCCGCATTATGGACAGCACTATATTGGGCTACACCTATAATGCAACCATGAAGTGTCTGGAAAAGAGAGTATAATATGAGTAGTATGGGAAAAAGAAAAAACAGATCAAAAGTATCTAAACAAATTAATATGGAACAAAACAGCAACAATATGCCGCTTGCTGCCAGCGGGACGCAACAACAGGAGGATGGTACTTTCAAAAAAATAATTTCAGTTTCTCTTCGTTAAATCAGAAATAATCACTACCTTTGCAGCACTAATCTGAAAAAACTAAGAAAACATGAAACAAACAATCCTTGTCACGGGAGGAACGGGCTTCATAGGGAGCCACACCACCGTGGAACTGCAAGAGGCCGGCTATGAGGTGGTGATTATCGACAACCTCTCCAATTCGAATGCTAACGTCGTTGACGGTATAGAGAAGATAACTGGTGTGAGGCCCGCCTTCGAAAAGGTGGACTGCTGTGATATGGAGGCCTTGGAGGGCGTGTTCAAGAAGTACCCGAAGATAGAGGGCATAATACACTTCGCAGCATCGAAGGCCGTGGGCGAGAGCGTCGAGAAACCGCTGCTCTACTATCGCAACAACCTCACCAGCCTGATAAACCTGCTGGAGCTCATGCCTAAGTACGATGTGAAGGGAATAATATTCTCCAGCTCTTGCACCGTCTACGGACAGCCCACGAAAGAGAACCTGCCTGTCACAGAAGAGGCACCCATCCAGAAGGCAATGTCGCCCTATGGAAACACGAAGCAGGTGAACGAGGAGATAATACAGGACTACATCCACTCGGGAGCACCCATCAAGAGCGTCATCCTGCGCTACTTCAACCCCATTGGGGCGCACCCCACGGCTCTCATCGGCGAGCTGCCCAACGGCGTGCCGATGAACCTCATTCCGTTTGTCACGCAGACGGCGATGGGCATCCGCGGACAGCTGAAGATTTTCGGCAACGACTATAACACGCCCGACCACACGTGCATACGCGACTATATATATGTGGTGGACCTGGCAAAGGCCCATGTCAAGGCCATGGAGCGCGTGCTGGACAATCCCGACACCGATGCCGTCGAGGTCTTTAACATCGGAACGGGTAGGGGACTGTCGACACTCGAGGTTGTCGAAGGTTTCGAGCGTGCCACTGGCGTGAAGGTGAACTGGACCTACGCTCCGCGTCGCGAGGGCGACATCGAGCAGGTGTGGGGCGACGTCACCAAGGCCAACGAGGTGCTGGGCTGGAAGGCAGAGACACCTACCGACGAGGTGCTGCGCTCGGCATGGAAATGGCAGCAGAGACTCCGCGAGGAGGGTATACAATAGATCATTCTTTTGGTAAAAAGTTTACATAGCAATCCCAAATGAACAAAGCGGTTCATATTGCCGCATTTTTGTGTTTGTGTTGTGGTGTGGTTTCCGATGCGAATCGGGAACCACATTTGTTTTTAAGTTTTCTTTTGGGTGTTTCGCTCGCTTATTCGTACCTCTGAGCTTCGCTCGAAGGTACTCCCGTTCGTAGAAAACCCAAATAAAATTTGGTTTTCTTCTCTTTCTTCGTACCTCTGAGCTTCGCTCGAAGGTACTCCCGTTCGAGAAAACCCAAATAAAATTTGGTTTTCTTCTCTTTCTTCGTACCTCTGAGCTTCGCTCGAAGGTACTCCCGTTCGAGAAAACCCAAATAAAATTTGGTTTTCTTCTCACTTATTCGTACCTTTGCATCCGATTTCGAAATTAAACAGTTTTTGGATAATGAATATCTCATACAAATGGTTGAAAGAATACGTTGACTTCGACCTTACGCCCCAGCAGGTCTGCGACGCGCTGACATCGACGGGACTTGAAGTCGACGCACTGGAAGAAGTACAGAGCATCAAGGGAGGTCTGAAGGGTCTCTACGTCGGCAAGGTGCTGACGTGCGAGATGCACCCCAACAGCGACCACCTGCATGTCACGACGGTGGACCTGGGCAAGGGCGAGCCTTCGCAGATTGTCTGCGGAGCTCCAAACGTGGCTGCCGGACAGAAAGTCATAGTGGCCGACCTGGGCTGCGTGCTCTACGACGGCGACAAGGAGTTCCAGATAAAGCGCTCGAAGCTGCGCGGCGTGGAGTCGTGCGGTATGATCTGCGCCGAGGACGAGATAGGCGTGGGCACGAGCCATGACGGCATCATCGTGCTGCCTGACGATGCCGTGGTGGGAACACCGGCGGCAGAATACTACCACCTGGAGAGCGACTGGCTCATAGAGATCGACATAACTGCCAACCGCGCCGACGCACTGTCGCACTGGGGCGTGGCTCGCGACCTCTACGCGTGGCTGCTGCGTAATGGTAAAAAGACGGCACTGCACCGTCCGTCGTGCGACGCTTTTAGCGTCGACTCCCACGACTTGTCCATCGATGTTGTCATAGAGAACAGCGAGGCCTGCCGCCGCTACGCCTGCGTGAGCATAACAGACTGTGACGTGAAGGAGTCGCCGGAGTGGCTTAAGACACGACTGACGACAGTGGGATTGCGGCCCATCAACAACATTGTCGACATCACCAACTACATAATGTTCGCCTACGGACAGCCATTGCACTGCTTCGATGCCGACATGGTGAAGGGCAACAAGATAGTCGTCAGGACAATGCCCGAGGGGACACCCTTCGAGACGCTCGACGGTGTTGAGCACAAGCTGAGCGAACGCGACCTTGCCATATGCAATGCCGAAGACCCTATGTGCATAGCCGGTGTCTTCGGAGGCAGGGGCAGCGGCACCTATGAGACGACGCATAGTGTGGTGCTCGAGTCGGCGTACTTCCATCCCACATGGATTCGTAAGTCGGCACGTCGTCACGGACTGTCGACAGACGCTTCGTTCCGCTTTGAGCGTGGCATAGACCCCAACGGAGTAATATACGCACTGAAACAGGCTGCACTGCTCTGCCGCGAGCTGGCAGGCGGCAAGGTGGCGATGGAGATACGCGACGAGTACCCCGTGAAGATGGAGAACGCACGCGTGTCGCTGCAGTACGACTACGTCAACTCGCTAATAGGCAAGGAGATACCCGCCGACACTGTCAAGGAAATATGTCAGTCGCTGGAGATGAAGGTACTCTCAGAGGATGCCGACGGCGTGCTGCTCGAGATACCGGCTTACCGTGTCGACGTGACACGTCCGTGCGACGTCGTCGAGGACATCCTGCGCATATACGGATATAATAATGTGGAGATACCCACACAGCTGAAGGGCTCGCTCGTCATCAAGGGCGAGGAGGACCGCAAGCACAAGCTGGCCAACCTCGTCAGCGAACAGCTCGTCGGCGAGGGCTTCAACGAGATACTGAACAACTCGCTGACGAAGGCTGCGTACTATGAAGCAACCGGTGATGGCGACAATGCAGGAAACGCTTCGCTGGTACGCATCATGAACCCGCTCTCGAGCGACCTCAACGTCATGCGGCAGACACTGCTGTACGGAGGTCTGGAGAGCATAGCCCACAATGCCAACCGTAGGAACCAGAACCTCAGGTTCTTCGAGTTCGGTAATGTCTATACCTTCTCGCCGGAGAAGAACGATCCCGAGAACCCCATGCAGGCATATCGGGAGCAGTATCACCTCGGACTGTGGGTGACGGGAAAGAGCGTCGAGGGCTCATGGGCACACCCCAACGAGGACAGCTCGGTGTACCAGCTGACGGCATACGTCGAGAATGTCCTCCGACGCATAGGACTGAAGCCGGGCATGACCATACGTAAGAAATCGGACAATCCTGTCTTCGCCAGCGGGCTGACCATAGAGAACCGCGGCGGCAAGGTGCTCGTCGAGATGGGTATATTAGCGAAGAAGCTGCAGAAGCAGTTCGGCATCGACACGACGGTCTACTATGCCGAGATGAACTGGACACAGCTGATGAAGGCCACGAAGAAGAACGAGGTCCTCTTCACCGAGGTGCCCCGCTTCCCCGCCGTCAGCCGCGACCTGGCACTTCTCGTCGACAATGCCGTGGAGTTCGCACAGATAGAACAGGTGGCGCGACAGACAGAGAAGAAACTGCTGAAGCGAGTGGAACTCTTCGATGTCTATGAAGGCGATAAACTGCCGGCTGGCAAGAAATCGTACGCCGTGAACTTCATACTGCAGGATGAGTCGCAGACGATGGGCGACAAGCAGATAGACGCTGTGATGCAGAAGCTCATCGCCAACATCAAGAAACAGCTGGGTGCCGAGCTGCGTTAGGTTTCCTTTTTTTTTCTACGAAATAATGTAATAACGTAATAACGACTAATTATAAAAATCCAATGGGAAGAGCATTTGAATATCGTAAAGCTACGAAGTTGAAGAGATGGGGCCACATGGCCAAGACATTCACAAAGATCGGCAAGCAGATTGCCATTGCCGTAAAGGCTGGCGGTCCCGAGCCTGAGAACAACCCCGCACTGCGTGCCTGCATCGCCAACGCCAAGCGCGAGAACATGCCGAAGGACAACATCGAGCGTGCTATCAAGAACGCTATGGGTAAGGACCAGAGCGACTACAAGGAGGTGACATACGAGGGATACGGACCTCACGGAGTGGCCATCTTCGTCGACACCCTCACCGACAACACCACACGTACCGTGGGTGACGTGCGCTCGGTCTTCAACAAGTTCAACGGGAACCTCGGTACGCAGGGCTCGCTCAGCTTCCTCTTCGACCACAAGGCGGTCTTCACCTTCAAGAAGAAGGACGGCCTGGACATGGACGAGATGATACTCGACCTCATAGACTACGGCGTGGAAGACGAGTTCGACGAGGACGAGGAGGAGAACAGCATCACCATCTACGGCGACCCGCAGTCGTTCGGTGCTATACAGAAGCATCTTGAGGAGAACGGGTTCGAGGTGACGGGTGCAGAGTTCACACGTATTCCCAACGACCTGAAGGATGTCACGCCCGAGGAGCGCGAGACGATAGACAAGATGGTCGAGAAGCTCGAGGACTTCGACGACGTACAGACCGTCTATACCAACATGAAGCCGGAGCCCATTGAGGAGTAGGCGTATTGAAGATGATAACTAACATAGAGAAAATAGTTACGTTCGGCGAGCTGATGCTGCGCATCTCTAAGCCCGACAAGAAACGCCTGTCGCAGGGAAACATCTTCCTCGGCAACTACGGGGGCAGCGAAGCCAATGTCGCCGTCTCGCTTGCCATGCAGGGCGAGAACGTGGAGTATGTCACACGGCTGCCCGACACACAGATGGGACATGCCGGGGTGATGAAGCTCCGCGAGCTGGGCGTCAACACCAACTTCGTGCTCTATGGTGGCGACAGGATTGGCACGTACTATTTTGAGGAGGCGGCAAGCCTGCGCAACTCAAGTGTCAACTACGACCGCAACGGCTCGTCGTACTTCTATCTCAAACCAGGCATGATAGACTGGCGGCACGCCCTCGAAGGGGCTGCCGTGCTGCATGTCTCGGGTATCACTGCGGCTATCTCGCAGGAGGCGGCGGAGGCGACATTCGAGGCTCTCGACATTGCCGACGAGATGGGAGTTGCCATCTCAATAGACCTTAACTACCGCAAGAACCTCTGGCGGTATGAGGGGGCCGCACCGCGCGAGACGTTAGAGCGGATGATGAAGCGTGCTGATGTGATGTTCGGTGATGTCATTGAGTATCAGTTCATTACCCAACAGCACGAAAGGATTCCCTTCAAGCCGCAGACTCCTGACTACGACATGAATCTCGATGCCTATCGCCACTGGTACGACGAGCTGCATCAGCTGGCACCACGCTGCCGGAAGATGATGATAGGCATGCGTAACGAGCTCAGTTCCAGCCACCATCTGCTCACTGCTCTGCTGTGGGCCGACGGGCGGATGTACAATGCTCCGATAGTCGACATCCCCGAGATGGTGGACCCCATGGGTGTCGGCGATGCCTTCGCCGGCGGATTCCTGCACGCACTTAACATCTTCCCCGACGATGACAACCAGCGGATACTCGACTACTCACTGGCCGCCGCTTCGCTGAAGAACACCGTGGCAGGCGACTTCAACCTCTCGACCGAGGAGGAGATAATGCACGTCATGCAGTCGCACTTCGGACTGCACGACATCAAGGTTTACGACTGAAAAATGTGACATGATAAAAGACTTTAATTATTACGCACCGACACGAGTGGTGTTCGGACGTGACTCGGAGGAGCAGCTGCCACAGCTCATAAAGGCCAATGGCGGGTCTCGCGTGCTCGTACACTACGGTGGTGGCTCCGCACGTCGCTCGGGACTCCTCGACAAGGTCTTTGCACTGCTCAGCGGCGCAGGTATCTACTGCGTCGAGTTAGGAGGCGTTGTGCCAAACCCGCTGCTCTCGATGGTCTACAAAGGCATTGAACTATGCCGCCGTGAGAACATCGACTTCATACTGGCGGTAGGAGGAGGCAGCGTCATCGACTCGGCAAAGGCTATAGCCTATGGTGTAGGATATGACGGCGACGTGTGGGACTTCTGGGCAGGTAAGGCCGCTCCCGCCAGTTGTCTGCCGATAGGCACAATGCTCACCATTCCTGCTGCTGGCAGCGAGATGTCGAGCAGCTGCGTTATAACCAAGGACGGCGACATGCTAAAGCGCGGCATCAACAGCGACCTCTGCCGCTGTCGTTTCTGTATCATGAACCCGGAGCGCACATACACACTGCCGCCATACCAGACGGCGGCTGGAGCTACCGACATCATGATGCACACCATGGAGCGCTATTTCTCGAAGTATGAGGATATGACACTCACCGATGCCATTGCCGAGGCTCTGCTGCGCACCGTCAAGGACTGTGCCGTGGCGGTGCTACAAGCTCCTGAAGACTATCGTCTGCGTGCGCAGATAATGTGGGCCGGATCACTGGCGCATAACGACCTGACGGAGTGCGGCACAGAGAAGGACTTCGCCACTCACCGGCTGGAGCATGAGCTCAGCTCACTCTACGGAGTCACTCACGGTGCGGGATTAGCTGCTCTATGGGGCTCGTGGGCGCGCTACGTCATGGAGCGCCACCTGTCGCGATTCGTGCAGTTTGCCGTGAATGTTATGGGAGTAACCAATGACTTCGCACACCCAGCCGAAACGGCACTGAAGGGTATCGAAGCCATGGAGCAGTTCTATCGTCAGATAGGTATGCCGACGAACATTCCCGAACTGATAGGACGCAAGGCTACTGACGACGAGATCCGGCAGATGGTAACGAAGTGCAGTAGGGAAGGTACCATTACCGTCGGAGCAATGGAGATTCTGCAACCTGCTGACATGGATGCCGTCTACCGCAAGGCCAACGGATAGACCGTTGTCGCCGTATTCTACTCTTATTGGAGTTTAGAGCTCACCGATATCTACGAGCCCGTTCATTACGACATAGATGATAATGTCGACGAGTGAACGGGCTCGCAGTTTCTCCATGATGTTCTTGCGGTGAGTGATGACAGTAGTAATACTGATGCTCAGACGGTCGGCAATCTCCTTGTTGATATTACCCTTGGCAAGTAGTATTGCCACCTCTATCTCGCGGGCCGTGAGCAACGGCTGAACCTTGGCTGTGGAGTGGGAGTGAGGGGGCTCTTGTGGATGCTGAGGCTGATGTACTTGCTGGTGCGCATGCTGGTGGACTTGCAGAGGCTGGTGCGCATGCTGGTGCTGGTGGCCGCGGCGGTGGAGCATCATCAGCTCCTTGGCAAGGAGCGTCTCACTTTGGCAGACATTCAGCGTAGGCACACCATGGATGTTTGTCCCGCCAGTGGTAAGCACTATGGCACGGCGAGACGGCTCGCGGAAATAGGTGGCGTGCTCGAAGAAGATGCGCGATGCGACGAAGTAGTGCGCGTAGTTGCCGTTGTCGGAGGCCAGAAGCTCGTCGAAGTCGACAAACTTACTAACCTCGATCATGGGAATCATGTCGAGGAGCAACTGCTGGAGCCCGAGAGCCGTGAGCATGTTCGGCTCTACAATGGCTATCGAGAAATGCTGCATCTGCGGCGCTTGTCTGTCCATTCGTGTGCAAAGGTACGAATTATTCGGAAAATTAACAAATTCTTGTCGAATAATTCATAATAAATGAGGATTGCGTTTTTCGATAAAAAGCAGTACCTTTGCAGCCGTAAAAAACTCTATAGACGATAATGATGCAGAAAAAGTATTTATTGCTGACCGTCTGCGCTTCTCTTTTCACAGGCATTGATGCCGGTGTCAAGGCAGCAGAGACAGCAGAAGCGGGGTTTGCCGCCGATGCCAGTACCTCAGTAGCAGCAGACAGCAGCCGAGTAGTTGATTTAGATGAAATAGTAGTTGTATCACAGCCGAAAGACCTGCACCTGCTGCGTCAGCAGCCGGTTAGTTCGACGCTTTTCGGACAACAAGAACTGAACAGCCTTAACGTACGTGACCTCCGCGACCTCGCGCTGTTTGTCCCGTCGTTCACAATGCCTGCCTACGGCTCGCGCTACACCTCTTCAATGTATGTGCGCGGTATAGGCTCACGAGTAAACAGCCCTACGGTCGGCGTGTATGTCGACAACATCCCTCTGGTAAGCAAAAGCATGCATAATTTCTCAATATTCCAGTTAGAAAGAGCCGATGTGCTTCGCGGACCTCAGGGCACTCTTTACGGACAGAACACTGAAGGAGGACTTCTCCGCTTCTACACCAAGAACCCCTTGACGTATCAGGGTACCGATGCACTGCTGAGCATCGGCACGGGGCTTACGCGTCGTGTCGAGTTGGGGCACTACAGCAAACTCGGCGACAGAATGGGACTCGCCGTGGCGGCCTTCTACGACGGCCAGCGCGGATTCTTTGAGAATGCCACTACCGGCGAGCGTGCCGACCGTGCAGACGAGGCTGGCGGCCGGCTCCGGCTGGCATGGCAGCCGACGGAACGGCTGACGCTCGGCGCACAGGCCGACTACCAGTGGGTGCGACAGAACGGTTTCCCCTATGGTGAGCTGGACCTTGTGACGGGCGATGTCGCCGATCCCTCTACAAACCGGCAGGGCAACTACCGCCGCCATATGCTCACTACGGGACTGACGATGGAGTACGCCGGAGACTGGGCAACGGTACACTACGCCGGCAGCTGGCAGTACCTCAAAGACCGAATGCTCATGGACATCGACTATATGCCGCAGGACTTCATGCACATGGAGCAGGCGCAGCAGCAGAACGCTCTGACGCAGGAGCTGTCGCTAAAGAGCCGTAAGGGCGGTATCTGGAACTGGACCTTCGGCGGCTACTACTCGCATCAGGCACTGAAGACCGACGCACCGGTATACTTCGATCCAGCCATGAACGCCTTCCTCTCGAAAACCATAGAGGACTACGCCTACTATGGTATGCTCAACTCTATGGCCAAGCGTATGGGTATGGAGGCTGCTGAGGCCATGATAGCACGTGCCGGCGGTTGCAGTATAACAATGGAGGTGGGTACCATCCCAGGGCTTTTCCGTACGCCGCAGGACAACTTCGCCTTGTTTCATGAGTCGGCGTTAAGTCTCACAGACCGTCTGACGGCCACCCTCGGACTCCGCTATGACCTCAGCCAGGTCTCCATCGACTACAATACCAGTGCGGTGATGACCCTTGACGAGAGTGTTATGGGTGTCAACGTCAACGCTGTCGTAAACTCGCTGCTTCAGCATCAGGAGCGAAACTCTTTTGGACAGTTGCTGCCGAAAGTGGGTCTCAGTTATCGCATAGACAAACATAACAGCAATGTCTACGCAACTGTATCGAAAGGCTATCGCTCGGGGGGGTATAACATCCAGATGTTCAGTGATATACTGCAGGCTGAGCTGCAGGACAAAGCACAGTCGGCACGTGGCGACATGACTATCGACCACGGTGGACAGGATTACTACAATATACGGAACACCATAAGCTACAAACCCGAGGAGTCGTGGAACTACGAGTTTGGTACTCACCTGAACCTTGCCGACGGCCGACTGCAGGCAGACTTTGCTGCTTTCTATATGCAGATACGCAACCAGCAGCTATCGGTAATGGCCGGAAACTACGGTTTCGGGCGCATGATGGTCAACGCAGGAAAGAGCTATAGCTGTGGCGTCGAACTTTCGTTGCGCGGTTCCGCTCTCGACAACCGTCTGCAGTGGGCTGCCGCCTACGGCTTCACCCATGCGGTGTTCAAGGAGTACACCGATAGCATCAAGGCTGATGCTGCCTCCGGTGCCACAGCAGCGGGAGCTACAGCCAGTGGTAATGTTGCCGTAGACTACTCTGACAACTACGTGCCGTTCGTGCCGCAGCACACTTTCAGCTTTATGGCTGATTATATACTTGGCCGCTTTACCTTTGGAGCAAATGTCGCAGGTCAGGGAAAAACTTACTGGGATGAGGCCAACAGCTATTCGCAGAGTCTATATGCAACACTTGGTGCACATGTAGACTATTCGGTCGGGTGCTGCACCGTCAGCCTCTGGGGACGTAACCTTACTGGCACGAAGTACAACACCTTCGCTGTGCAGAGCGCAGCTACAGGCACCACACACACTTTTGCGCAGCGGGCCAATCCGCTGCAAGTCGGTGTCGATGTGCGACTGCACTTCTGAGGTGCCAGGGGTGTCTTGTGACGGAAAAAGAAACCAAGAAAATTGTGGATAATGTAAACTTAGAAGAGGGGAGCTCAGCTCCCCTCTTCTAAGTATTCGTGACGGCGTTTCGGATTCATCGGGAACCATCCCCTGAGCACCCGTTTCCGTTGCGAGAACAGCTCGCCTATGCCCCACAGTGCCGATGCGCCGAAGACTCCAGTTATGGACGAGACGATGGTGTTCTCAATGAACAGCGCACCGCCGATGCACAGCAGTCCTACGATGAGAAAGACTATCCAAGGCCGGGTACCCCAGTGGTACTCGGCCTTGATGACTATCGGATGCCACAGCCCTATGGCAAGGAAGGTGCTTGCGGCAATGATTATTCCAGTGAAATACATTCAGTAACTACGGGTTAATGACTAAGGTGCTGCCAGAACTGCGCGCCTCCTGGTTGTTCTCCAGAGCCAGCTTAATCTGCAGGGCCAGGTCGGCATAGTGCGCCCGTGTGTCGGCATCGCCGCCGGCAGCACTGACGCGGCTGCGTATCTTATGCAGGGCAGCCATGGCGTAGGGCCGCTGGTCCTGTAGTGAGGTCTGTCGCCATGCTTTCACGAGGTTGTCGACGGCGCGCCGCTGCAGCTGGCGTGTCCAGCGTGAGGTGCTCTTACCATTCTGTGTCTCGCTGAAGAGGTATCCCACCAGGTCGTTGATGTAGTCCATCGGTTTGTAGCCGTTGGGCAGATAAGCCTGTCGACTCAGCTGGCTGATAGTGCCGGCAGAGGTCAGACGGTCGATGGCTGAGTTGCCGATGCTGGCAATCGAGTTCTCGGGAGTGCGTGTCAGACGGCGTACGAATTCCTCGCTGATGAGCCATGTAGGCTCCTTGAAGATGTTGTCGTTGAGCCATTTCAGCGCGCGTTTCTGCGTGGCAGCGTCAATGGGGGTGTAGACGACGCCTTTCTGTTCGGCACTCTTATAGTCGTGAAGTACACCACTGATCTGGTTGTAGACGTGTTTGGTGTAGCGTCCCATCTGTGATATGAGATTACGATAGGCGTTCTCGAGGTTCTCGTCCATGTCGCCCTCTTCGTAGTTCCACTCTGGCAGGTGCTTGATGATGCGTTTGAGGTTCTTCACGCCGTAGGTGCTGGCTTTCATGGCATCGTTGCCGAGATCCTCGGTCTGTGCTCTCGGGTCGTTGTCAGAACCCTCGCCGCCGAACCAGAAGCGCTGACTCTCGGCAAGTTTCTTGATGGTCATCTTGTTCAGTGCTAACCGCTCCTCTTTTTCTGTGGTGAGGTCGGGGAAGTAGCGGTAGCCCCATTCTATAGCCCATTTGTCGTAGTCGTTGATGCGTGGGAAGATACCAGCCTCGCTGATGTTGTCCTCGGGCTGTGCCACATAGTTGAAACGGGCGTAGTCCATGATGGAGGCCGTATGTCCGTGCTTCTCGACCCATGTCTTCGAGCGCAGGGAGTCGACGGGTGTGGCGAATGATGCTCCCATGTTGTGACGCAGTCCTAAGGTGTGGCCTATCTCGTGGCTCGACACAAAGCGGATGAGCTGTCCCATGAGCTCGTCGTCGAACTTCGGGTGACGGGCACGTGCGTCGACGGCGGCAGCCTGCACTTGGTACCAGCCGTGCAGCAAGTCCATGACGTTGTGGTACCATCCGACGTGGCTCTCCATTATCTCGCCAGTGCGCGGGTCGCTGACGTGGGGGCCGTAGGCATTGCTGATGTCGCTGGCCAGGTAGCGTATCACCGAGAAGCGTGCGTCCTCAAGACTCATTGTCGAGTCGTTGGGCCACTCCTTTGCCGTGATGGCGTTCTTGAAGCCTGCCGCCTCGAAGGCCACATTCCAGTCGTTGACACCGGCCATGAGGTAGGGCACCCATTTCTTCGGTGTTGCTGGGTCGATGTAATATACTATCTGCTTTACGGGCTCTACCAGTTCGCCGCGGCGGTAGGCCTCGATGTCTTTCGGCACCAGTCTGTAGCGGCTGATGACAGAGCGACGGTTGACGCGCTGCTGGTCGTCGCCGTACTCATAGAAGCCTTCGGTGAAGTATCCCACGCGTGGATCGAAGGTGCGGTATCTCATCGGTTCTTTCGGCAGTAGGACGAACGACGTGTTGAGTTTCACGGTGAGCGAGCCGGTGGTCTTGCCCGGCGACCGTGCCGTAGTCTTTGCGCCGTAGGTCTTGACAGTGGCTATCTCGGTGTTTATGGGGAAGGTGTGTATGTAGTCAACATACGACAGCTCTTTTTTGTAGCCCTGCAGTCCCAGCTGGTTCTTGCGCTGTTCGCTGATGCCGAGCACGGTGTTATCGCCGCTGACGAGGGAGGTCACGTCGATGCTGTAGCGTACGCACCCTGTAGAGTCCCTGAGCGTGGAGTCGATCTTTGCCGACCAGATGATGGGGTTCTGTGTGGCGTTGTCAACGGCTTGGGCTATTATGTCATCCTTGTCGACGCGGGTGTCGTAGATGTCGGCACGCAGGTACATCATCTTGTCGCGTTTCTCCCAGTAGAGCACCTCGCTGTTGGCGAGCTCTCCGCCGTAGAGTCCGGAGTTGACGGGTGTCGAGACGAACCGTGTGTTGACCAGCAGTAGCCGTCCGAGCAATGAGTCTGGAATCTGGAAGTACCAGTTGTCCTTCCACTTCTGTACGTTGAACAGTCCCTCGCGGGCTGCGGGCCGCACCTCCTGTCGTGGCTTTGCCGGCGGTGTCTCCACTTTCTTCTTTTTCTTCGCGTCCGCCCCGGCAGCAAAGAGCATAAGGGCGCACAGTGCAAATACAATTTTCTTCATCGTTTTATTGGTTTACGGTTTTTGATGGGGGCAAAGGTACGAAAAGTCAGGCGAAAAGCCAAATTTCACTTGTCTTTTATGCGCGAGTTCCTTTGCGAAACCGGAGTTACGCTCATGCAGGCATTGAGTCTACCCGATAGTGTAAGCCAGTACAACGGCTATGCCCATGATAGCAGCGATGACGATGAGTGTGCGCAGTAGCCACTTGCTGATCTTCTTCCGTCGCTCGATGCTTAGGAGCGACTTCTTCTTCCATCGGCTTGAAGAGTCAATGTGATGATGGTGGTGATGATGGTGGTGATGGTGTTGTTCTGTTTCAGTGTTTGACATCTTTGTTTATCTTATTTTGTGGTTGCATTTCTTGTTTGGATTGCTTTACCTCTGTCAGCGAATCACTTCGTTCGACAGTATTTCCGTAGCTTAACCTCGGAGTTCAGTCCGCTGGGCATTGGCTCCCACTGCTCATAGGTAGTCTTCTTGTAGTTGATGTCGACGACGTTGATCTCCTCCATCTTGCGCCACTTGACACCGCGACGGTCGAGGTCGGCAATGCGGTTGGCGGGAAGGTTCGTCACTTCGATGCGCACCTCGTTGTCGCCGGTCTTGAGTGCATCTTGGAAGTCGAGGACGAAGGGTACTGACCATGCACAGCCAATGAAGCGTCCGTTGATATAGACACGTGCAGACTCGCGGACGTCGCCGAGGTCTATCTGCCAGTGGCCGGCGTTCTTCAGGTCGTTCTTCTTGAGTTTGAGATGGGTGGTATATATGCCGGTGCCCATGGTGACGCGAACAGAGTCGTCGTCGAGCGTTTCCCATGTCTGTAGTGTGTCAAGCGCGAAACTCTTCGACACCTGGGGGGCCTCGTCGTTAAAGGAAAGGGTCCAGGGACCGCTCAGTGTGATGAACTGTTCGGGGGGGGAATCGAGAGAGTGTTCAAGAGCAGAACTCTTGGCCACTATGTTGGCGTCGTTTGTGTCCTCGCTGGTATAAGTCTGAAGAATCATCGACTCGCCACTGCGCAGCGAGACGAGCAGCTTGCCGCCATCGGTGATGACTGCAGGGCTGATGTCGCCGTTCAGCGGGTTGAACCAGAACGCGGCCTTGAAGGGAACGGCGAGGGCGACCTCACTATGCACGTCGTCTGGCGTTAGGTTAGCCATGAAGTAATGGTGGCCCGTGGGGTTTGAACGCCGTATGGCCTTGAGGTGGCAGAGAGTCTTTATCGGCTCGGGCTTGGCAGCCTTGGCAAGAGTGGCGGGGGTGGTGTCGTAGAAGATGTTGGCCCCCTGCTCCTTGAGCTTGATGATGTGTTCCTTCACAGTTTCGGGCATCGTCCCGCTGCCGGGGATGATTAGTCCGCGGTAACGTGTGCCGCCAGCTGTGACGAGCATGCCGTCGCGGTAGGAGACGCCCATGAGGAGCCGTTCAGAGATGTAGTCGCAGTCGAAGCCGGCACGGTCGATGTCGAGGATGGTCTTGATGAACTCCGGAGCCAGCTTGCCCATGGCGTGTATGGAGAACTGCATGAGGAGTTTATCGGGGTTCTTGAGCCACATGTCGCGTACGGGCAGCAGGACGAGAAAGTCGTTGTCGGGCTGTCCCCATTGCAGGAACGACTGGCAACGCTCCACATACTGCATGAAGTATTGGGCGTCGCGCCAGATGGAGTTCGTGGGGCTCATGTCGATAGAGGCATAGAACTTCCAGCCCGGCCATGGGTCGTCCTGCGGCGAGTAGGCCGTTCCGTGGAAGAACATGTGGTTTACTCCGGCGCAGAACATGAGGTCGAGGTCGGGTTTTAGTTGCGACAGTGATGTACGGAAATGCTCAGTGAGCCATGTGAATGTCTCGGAAGAGGTGTAAGGCTTGCCGCAGACGTGGGCCGCTGACGGGGCGTACTTGAACATCGAGTAGTCGGAGTCGTTCTTGCGTGTCTTGCCAGAGTCGGTGCGCAGTCCGCGTATGCCGAAGTCGGAGAGTCCGAAACCCTCAATCTCGGGAATATCGACAGCAGCATAGCAGTCGATAAGGTTAGCGGGTGATCCGTGCGCCTGGTTGCGGGTGATGGCACCGTGGGAGTGTGCCCACGCCGTCCACTGCTCGGTGAAATTCTCAAGCAGCAGGTCGGCGAGTGTCTCGCGGTAGTCGCTGACAATCTCGGGCACTCCACACTTCAGTTGGTACAGGTGCTCTTCGAGCTTGTAGCCTCGGCGTTTCTCAAACTCTTCAAGCAGCGATGGAGTCCATGTGGCGTCGGAAACCTCGTAGGAGTCGTTGAAGAAAGTGTGGGGGTAGGGTGTACCGGTGCGCTCGAATGCCTCCTCGATATGCTTCAGGTAGTTGGCCACGGCCTGACGGTCGAAGTGGTCTATGACGAGGCCTTCGCCGCCGGGGGCTGCGCGCTTGACCTTCATCACGCCGAAGCGGCAGTATAGTGCCAAGACTATGCAGTGGTTGCCGAGCAGCTTCCTCGGCGACGAGATGTACAGCTTGCCGTTATTGACGTACTTCGTGATGTCGATGCCGCGGTCGACGTGAGTACGCAGGTACTCGAGCCGCAGCTCGTTCTGCCGTTTGGCCGGCAGTGTGCGTATGCTGTCGACGTTGACCTGCATGAGCCGGTCGGGGAAGGCCATGACCTTCAGCAGCTTGCAGTACTTGGCATCCTTCTCTGGAGCCGAGAGGTCGTAGTCGACGATGGGCGTGTTACGAAGGTTGTTGAACGATGCTTCGGCGAAGATAACCTTACACGCCGACTCCTCGAGCGGCACCCAAGGGCCGCCGAAGGGCCAGCCGGTGCCTGTGGCCATGTCTATCTCAATGTCCTGCAGCTCACCTTGGCTCTGCGTGAACCTAAGCATGTCCATCCAGCGGTCGGAGAGGTAGTCGATGTTGTGTCCTGGCACGAAGCGGTCGGCAGGCTGCTGGTTGCCCTGTACGCCGTAGAGTGGTGTTATCTCAACGGCACCGATGCCGTGCTCGGCATACTGCTGCATGGTCCATTGTAGGTTTTTCTTGTCGACGGCCGAGCCGAGCCACCACCATCGGGTGCCGGGTTTGGCTTCGCGTGTGGCCTCGGGCCACGACTGCGCGACTATCAGTGAGGTGAGTGCGCAGAGTGCCAGTGTCGTGAGTGTTCGTTTCATTGGTCTTTCTTTTCTTGGTGTGAGGACTGTTGAAGGGTGGGGGAGCAACTCACGGCATTATCGGGAGACACTCCGTTGAGAAGTCAGTTACCGTCGGGCTTGACGATGTCCTGCATACGGCTGGGTGCCCATTTGAAGGTGCGCCAGTCATCGGGCTGTGCAGGGTTGAAGTCCTGCCAGTCGGGACGCAGGAACTTGACGATGGGCAGTTGTAGCTGCTTCATGCCCATGACGACGCACTTTGCCACCTCGTAGGCTCCGTAGGGGTTGAAGTGTGTGTTGTCGGCAAGCTCGCGTCCGTAAAGCTCCTTGGGATAGTGCACCAGCGCACGCTTGGAGTCCTCGACGCCGAGGCTCTCGAAGAGCGTCTTAGTCATGGCGTTGAGGTCTATGACGGGCACTTTCTCTCGCTCCGCCACCGACTTCATGGCAGCTGGGAACTCGCCGTGAGTGTTCTGTATCATGCCGTCTTTGTCGAAGGCCCGTCGCTGTGTCGGTGTGCAGAACACTATGTCGGCACCTTTGGCGCGCACCTGGTCGACGAATATTTTCAGGTTATAGACGTAGTGGTACCACGCACCGTCGCCAGGGCGTTTCTCCTTCTCGTCGTTGTGTCCGAACTCCGCTATTACTATGTCGCCCTTTTTCAGCGTCGTGAGAATTTTGTCTAAGCGTCCCGAGCCTAAGAAGGTGCGTGCCGTCAGTCCGCTCTCGGCATGGTTGGATATTGCTACCTCTGGTCCGAACCAGCGGGTTATCATCTGTCCCCACGAAGCCCATGGCTCGTCGTTCTGGTCGACGACGGTGGAGTTGCCGCAAAGGTAGACGGTGGGCGCTTGGTCGTCGCGCTCGATGTGTATGGACTGCACCTGTGGCAGGTCACCGTTGAACTCCAGTGTCAGGCGGTCGTCCCATGCCAGATACCGCTTCTCACGGTCTTTAATCCGTACGCGAGTCTTCTCGTCAATCTGAGGTGAACGCTTGTTGACCAGAAACTCGCAGGTGATGGTCTGTCCTTTCTTCGTGGCGACGTTATGGGCCATCAGCCGTCGGCCCTCGGCACGTACCGTCGTCTCGCCGGCCTTCTTCTTTGAACCGAGCACCACGCGCACCTTGTAGTTGCCATCGGGTACTCGTACAGAGAAGTAAAACGGCTCGGTGGGCCGTTTCTTGTCGGGTGCCGGCAACAGGTCGTATCCAGCTCCGTTCTCGTCGTTATAGGTGGGCTGTGGCTTCGTCAGGTCGAAGTCAAAGGTTTGTGCCTGAACAGGTATAGCAGTCAGTAGAGATGCTATAGTAATTATTGATAACTTCTTCATTCCTTGTTGTTTAGTATATGATTAGTTGCGTTTCTCCTTGATGATGCCGTGTCGGTAGGCGCGCAGCAGCTGCCGCAGGTCGCGGACCTGCTCACGCAGCTCCTCGCCCTTGTCAGTGTCGGCCACGAGCATTCGGTGTGTGGACATCTCGACAATCTGAGTCGTCGACTTGATGTCGGTGCCGCGGCTGATGGCATCCTTTGTCGACGTGAACGGCTCGTGCTGTACGAGTTCAAAGCCTCGGCTGTGGTAGACGAGCGTGTATCCGGCAATGCCTGTCTCGCTGTGGTAGGCCTCTGAGAATCCTCCGTCGATGACCATCAGGCGCCCTCCTGCCTTGATGGGGTTTTCGCCCTTTGAGGCGTGGACGGGCACATGGCCGTTGATGATGTGACGGTTCTTTCCAGTCACGCCGAAGGCATCGAGTATGCGGTCGCAGACCTCTGCATCGTCACGCAGCCTGAAGTATGCACCTTTCTCTTCCTTGTATGTATCTTTGTCGGAGAGGAAGTATCGTTCGAAGGTCGCCATCTTCGACTTGTCGAAGAGCGGCGAGTCCTTGCCGCACCAGAGGTAGAGGAAGTAGTCGCGTGCGTATGCTTTCAGCTCAGCCTCGGTGTCGCTCTCGAATGCCGAGCGCACTATCTGTCCTATGTACGACATCAGTTCTTTGCCCTGATAGCGTTTCCCGAGAATATCCACCTGCTTCAGTGTACCGTCGTCGTTCAGCGGGACTGACGCATGGAAGAGCAGGTTCGAGTTACAGATGTTGTACATACATCCGTGGCTAAGAATGGTGAGGATGTGCTTACGCAGTTTCTCGCTGACGCGGAACGAGTGGTGCAGCTTGTGCAGCAGGTCGGCCTCGTCGGCGGTGAGCTCGCCGGTGCCGGTGGGGAAGTTGCATGCCAGCATGGCGTACTCGTGACCGCCGATGGTACAAATTCCACGTCCGGTGTCGACCGTCTCCAGGAGACAGCGGTCCTCCATGCCCCATTCCGGACGGCGGTGGAAGATGCGTGCCTCCTCCTTGAACTGTATGATGCTGATGGCTTTGTGCATTTTCGCCGTAAGCTGGATGGTCTTCTCGTCCATCTTGGCACCTTTCAGCAGCTTAGGCATGAACTCCTTGCACGGGTCGTCGCCGTATTTCTCGAGTGCGAATGTTGCCAGTGGTACGAGGTTTATGCCGTAGCCGTCCTCGAGCGTGGCGAGGTTGGCGTAGCGCAGCGACAGCCGCAGGACGTTGCAGATGCATGCGTCGTTGCCTGCTGCGGCACCCATCCATAGCATGTCGTGGTTGCCCCACTGTATGTCCCACGACTGGTAGCGGCGCATGACATCCATGATGATGTGTGCGCCGGGTCCGCGGTCGTAGATGTCTCCGAGAATGTGCAGCTGGTCTATTGCCAGCCGCTGTATGACGTTGCATAGTGCGCAGATGAAGTCGTCGGCCCGTCCGGTAGAGATGATGGTGTCGACGATGACTGCTACGTAAGCCGCCTTGTCCTGGTCGTCGGTGCGCTCGTGCAGCAGTTCCTCTATTATGTACGAGAACTCCTGCGGCAGTGCCTTACGGACTTTCGAACGTGTGTATTTCGACGACACGTCGCGGCACACCTTCACCAGCTGGTGTATGGTGATGTGATACCAGTCGTCCATGTCGTCCTCGGTGGCTTTTATCAGCTCTAATTTCTGTTCGGGGTAGTAGATGAGCGTGCACAGCTCCTTTTTCTCCGATTCGCGTATTGAGTTGCCGAATATCTCGCCCACCTTCCGCTTGATGTTCCCCGAGGCGTTCTTTAGTACGTGCTCGAAAGCCTCGTTCTCGCCGTGCAGGTCTGCGAGGAAGTGCTCTGTACCCTTGGGCAGATTCATTATCGCCTCGAGGTTGATGATTTCCTTCGCCGCGTCGGCAATCGTCGGGAACGACTGCGAGAGCAGGTTCAGGTAGTGCATATCCGTAGCGTTCATTGTTTTCCTTAGCTTGTTTTGGCTGCGAAGATACAAAAAAACGCTTGAACGTGCAAATGATTCTTCCAAAAACTTCTGTTTGCTGGGAAAAACAACTACATTTCTTCGGCAATAGGCAGAGCTGTGGTCACTGCTGGCTGCTGCTGAGGCTGCTTTCGACGATGTTCAGCATCTTGAACGTTGCCTTTATGGCGGCCTCCGTCTGGTCGGCATCCAGTCCGCGTGTGCGCAGCATCCGTCCGTTATCGTTCCATGTTATCACTGTCTGCACGAGAGCGTCGGTACGTCCTCCCGGCGGTATTGACACCTGGTAGTTGGCGAGAATCGGGAATGTGCGGTCGAGGTTTTTCTTGTAGATATAGCGCAGGGCCTTGACGAAGGCATCGTACTGACCGTCGCCGACCGCCGAGCCTTCGTACTGTCGTCCGTTGATCTCTACTTTAATGTTCGCTCCAGGTCTTAGGCCGTAAGCTGTTGATACTACATAACTTACTAATTTTACCTTATCCTCTGGCGCGTCGTGTTTAAGAACGTCGCTGACGATGTATGGCAGGTCTTCCTGAGTTACAATTTCCTTCTTGTCGCCTAACTCGGTAATACGCTGCGTGACGCGCCGTGTCTGCTCCGGTGTCAGTTCAAGCCCCAGCTCCTCGAGATTCTTCAGTATGTTCGCCCTTCCGCTGTTCTTCCCGAGAGCATATTCGCGTTTGCGTCCGAAGCGCTCGGGTATGAGTTCGTTATAGTACAGCTTGTCCTTAGTGTCGCCGTCGGCATGGACGCCCGCTACCTGTGTAAAGACGTTCTCGCCGACGATGGGCTGGTTGGGTGCTACGGCGATGCCGCTGAAGCTCTCCACCATGCGTGAGATGTCATTCAGCTGTACCTCGACGATGTTTGTCTTGGCGTGGAACTGGTCCTTGAGTATGGCCTGTACGCTGCTCAGCGGAGCGTTGCCGCAGCGTTCGCCGAGTCCGTTGACGGTGACGTGTAGTCCCTTGGCCCCGCTGAGCACGGCGGCCAGAGAGTTCGATACCGCCAGGTCGTAGTCGTTATGTGCGTGAAAGTCGAAGTGTGTCGTCGGGTATCGTTTTATCATCTTGCGGAAGTACTCGATGACCTGTAGCGGGTTCATAACCCCGAGGGTGTCAGGCAGCATGAAGCGTTTTATTGCCTTGTTATTAATTGCGTCCATCACCTGGTAGACATACTCCGGCGAGTCCTTCATGCCGTTCGACCAGTCCTCGAGGTATATGTTCACCGCGAGTCCGCGCTCCGCAGCGTATTCCACTTCGCGGCGGATGTCGGCTATATGCTCCTCCGGCGACTTATGCAACTGCTGCGTGCAGTGCTTCAGCGAGCCTTTTGCCAGCAGGTTGATGACGCGTCCTCCGCAGTCGGCTATCCAGTCGACGCTTTTGCCGCCGTCGACAAATCCGAGCACCTCGACACGGTTCAGACGGTCTATCTGTGCAGCATAGCGGCATATCATCGTGACGGCTTCCTTCTCGCCCTCGCTCACACGCGCCGATGCTATCTCTATGCGGTCTACGTTCACGTCATGCAGCAGTTTGCGTGCCATGACGAGTTTCTCGTGTGGTAGGAACGAGACTCCGTTGGTCTGTTCGCCGTCGCGCAGTGTCGAGTCAAGTATCTCAATGAATTGCTGTTCCATAACTCTTCTCCCATTCTTCGGTCTTTGACTGGTTCTGCACCAGGAAGTCAATGTCGTCGAGACCGTTCATTAGGCAGTGCTTTTTGTATCCGTTGATGTCGAAGTGCTCCTGCCGTCCCGTGGCCTTGTTGGTTACTGTCTGTCGTGGCAGGTCGACCTCCACCTCAGTCTTCGGGTCGGCCTTGATGGTGGCGAACAGCTCTGCAAGGAAAGCCTCGCTGACCACTACCGGCAGCACGAAGTTGTTCAGCTCGTTGTTCTTGTGTATATCGGCGAAGAACGACGAGATGACCACTCTGAACCCGTATCCTGCTATTGCCCATGCGGCGTGCTCCCGGCTGCTGCCCGAGCCGAAGTTCTTTCCGACTACGAGTATGCATCCCGAGTATGTGGGGTCGTTGAGTACGAAGTCATTGTTCACGGTGCCGTCGGCGTTGTACCGCCAGTCGCGGAAGAGGTTGTCGCCGAAGAAACTCTTCTCTCGTGTCGTTGTCTTGAGGAATCGTGCGGGTATTATCTGGTCTGTGTCTACGTTCTCCAGCGGCAGGGGGACGCATGTCGATGTTATGATGTTGAATTTCTGTTTCATTGCTGTAATCATATTAGAGTCCTTGGATCGGTTATCACTCCCGTGACTGCTGCGGCAGCAGCTACCAAAGGCGATGCCAGGATGGTGCGTGCGCCGGGTCCCTGGCGGCCTTCGAAGTTTCGGTTCGATGTCGAGACGCTCAGCTTGCCGGCTGGAATCTTGTCGTCGTTCATGGCGAGACAGGCCGAGCAGCCCGGCTGACGGATGGCGAAACCGGCAGCTTCGAGCACCTTGTCGAGCTCCTCCTCGCGTATCTGCCTGTCGACGGCCCACGAGCCTGGCACGAGCCATGCCGTCAGTCCGTTAGCCTTCCTGCGGCCTTTGACCAGTGAGGCGAAGGCCCTGAAGTCCTCGATACGCCCGTTGGTGCATGCTCCGAGGAATACGTAGTCGACCTTAGTGCCTAACAGGCTCTGTCCCGGTTCGAAGCCCATGTACTGAAGTGCTTTGTCGAACCCCGTTCCTCCTGTATCCGGTATCCGCTCGGTTATGCCTATGCCCATGCCGGGGTTAGTGCCGTAGGTGATGCGTGGCTCGATGTCGGCGGCCTCGAATGTCAGTTCCTTGTCGAAGACGGCCTCGTCGTCGCTCCTTAGCGTTCGCCAGTAGCTGACGGCCTTGTCCCACTCCTTACCCTTCGGTGCGAACTCCTTACCCTTGAGGTATTCGAATGTCACGTCGTCGGGAGCGATGAATCCGCCGCGTGCCCCCATCTCTATGCTGAGGTTGCAGAGCGTCAGGCGGCCTTCCATCGACATGTCGCGCACGACGTCGCCGGCATATTCCACGAAGTAGCCCGTGGCACCGCTTGTCGTCAGCCGTGCCATGAGGAACAGTGCCATGTCCTTTGCCGTGACGCACGGGCCGAGTTTTCCGTTGATGCTGATACGCATGGACTTCGGCTTCTGCTGCAGTATGCACTGCGAGGCCAGCACCATCTCCACTTCACTGGTACCGATGCCGAAGGCTACGGCTCCCATGGCTCCGTGTGTCGAGGTATGGCTGTCGCCGCAGACTATCGTCATGCCCGGCAGCGACAGTCCTTTCTCCGGGCCTACGACATGTATTATGCCGTTCGACGGGTCCGTCATGCCGTAGTGTGTCAGTCCGAAGTCTGCTGCGTTGCGTGCCAGGGTCTCCACCTGTTTGGCGGAGACGGGGTCGGCTATGGGCTTGTCCTGGTCGTGGGTAGGTGTGTTGTGGTCGGGCATGCAGACGATTTTCTGCGGACGGAAGCATCTGAGCCCTCGCGAGCGCATGCCGTCGAAGGCCTGCGGCGATGTCACCTCGTGGCAGTACAGGCGGTCTATGTACAACTGTGTCGGCCCGTCCTCCACTTGCTGGACGACGTGCTTGTCCCAGATTTTGTCAAATAGTGTGTTCATATGCAACTTCTTTGTTTTCTTGACTCCTAAACTATTTCTTGAATTTGTTGATACAGTCGATGTATGCCTCGACCGAGGCGGTGACGATGTCGGTGTTGGCACCGAATCCGTAGTAGACGCTGCCGTCGTATTCCACCTGCATGTGAACCTTGCCAACATCGTCGGAGCCCTTCGAGATGGCTTGGATGGTGAATTCCTTCAGCGTCATCTGTTTCAGGATGATCTTCTTCAGTGCCTTGATGGCGGCATCGACAGGACCGTTACCCGATGCTGCTGCCTCGAACTTCTGTCCTGCAATGTCGAGTCCTATGGAGGCTACCGACCTTACGCCCTTGCCCGTGGTGACCTGCAGGAAATCCAGTCGCACGGCGTGTGCCTCGGCGGTATCTGCTCCGGCGAGCATGAGTACGTCGGCGTCGTTAACCTCTTTCTTCTGGTCGGCGAGCTGCAGGAATTTCTTGTAGATGATGTCGAGTTTGTTGTCGTCGACGTCCACGCCGTTGACGTTTAGCCGGTGTTTCAGTGCTGCTCGTCCCGAGCGTGCCGTCAGCACTATCGAGTTGTCGTCGATGCCCACGTCTTTTGGGTCAATTATCTCATATGTGTGCACGTTCTTCAGTACGCCGTCCTGGTGTATGCCGCTGGAGTGTGCGAAGGCATTTCGGCCGACGATGGCTTTGTTCGGCTGTACGGGCATGTTCATGAGACTTGACACCATACGGCTTGTGGGGTAAATCTTCGTGGTGTTGATGTTGGTGTCGATGCCAAGTCCCTTGTGGCACTTCAGTATCATGGCAATCTCCTCGAGCGAGGTGTTGCCGGCGCGTTCGCCTATGCCGTTGATGGTCACCTCCACCTGGCGTGCCCCGGCCATGACGCCGCTGAAGGTGTTTGCCGTGGCCATGCCCAAGTCATTATGACAGTGTGTGGAGATGACAACACGGTCGATACCGTCGACATGCTCCTTAAGGTATTTTATCTTCTCGTAGTACTCCTGTGGCAGACAGTAGCCCGTGGTGTCAGGAATGTTTACAACCGTGGCTCCCGCCTTGATGACGGCTTCAACGACGCGTGCCAGATACTCGTTGTCGGTACGTCCGGCATCCTCGCAGTAGAACTCCACGTCGTCGACGAACTTCCGTGCATATTTCACGGCGGCCACGCCGCGTTCAATTATCTCTTCGCGTGTGGAGTTGAACTTGTACTTTATGTGCGAGTCGCTGGTGCCTATGCCGGTGTGTATGCGTTTGTGCTTGGCGTACTGAAGTGCCTCGGCTGCCACGTCGATGTCTTTTTCCACGGCGCGTGTCAGTGCGCAGATGGTGGGCCACGTGACGGCCTTTGATATTTCTATCACTGAGTTGAAATCGCCCGGGCTGGAAATAGGGAACCCTGCTTCTATAACGTCCACTCCGAGTTGTTCGAGAGCCTTTGCCACCTGAATTTTCTCCACGGTGTTGAGCTGACATCCGGGCACCTGTTCCCCGTCGCGCAGCGTTGTGTCGAAAATAAACAATCTGTCTGCCATATTACTTTACATTTTTTTGTTGTATGAAAAAAGCCTTTCACACTCGGAAGTGAGAAAGGCTTCATATTGTCTTGTACCATCAGACCTATATGCACGCTTTATCACTTCCGGCCACCCCAGGCAGTCGAATAATAGTAATGTTGCTGATCAGGTTCTGCTTTGTCATCTTTCTTGACTTTTATGTTTGCGGGTGCAAAGGTAAGTATTTATTTTCTAACAAACAAATAAATCGTAACTTTTTTCTTTGCAAAAGTTACGATTTATTGTTTTAGCGCTAAAAACGGTATCGTTTTCTTAGAAGAACAGGTAGCGGTTGTCCACAACCTTAGCGTTCTGGTAGAGCTCCTGCAGGAAGCCGCCGGCGGCACGCATAGCCTGCTGCCGGAGCTGCTGCTCCTGTGCCTTGGCGTCGAACGACTCGGTGTGGCTGTGCTCGTCGATGACCTGGAAGAGGAATGCTCCGCCGTTGCCCTTGATGACCTTCGACAGCTTACCCTTTGCCAGTGCGCTGACAGCGCCCGATAGGGCGGGCTCGCTGGTTCCTGTGGCCTGTACGAAGACGGGTGCAGAGAATGTCACCTGCTTGACGCTGTCAATCTTGGCACCGGCCTTCTCGGCATCGGCGATAGACTTCACGCCCTGCAGCTTCTTTGCCAGCACGTCGAACTTCTTGTCGTTCATCACCTCTTTCTTCAGCATTTCCTTAACACCGTCGAGGTCACGATAGCCTTTGGGGTGAATCTTTGTCAGTGCCACGACGAGCAGGTGGTCGTTGTTGCCGCACTCGTAGAGAGGCGAGACGGCACCTTCCTTGTTGTCGAAGATCCACTTCATCGTCTCGCGTGTGCCGCGCAGACCGACGACGTTATGCTCAGAGTTCATGATCTCGGCACGCTCGCGAACCTGGAAGCCGAACTTCTCGGCGTTCTTCTCGAGTTCCTCGAGGGTCTTGTTCTCGCTGACGTACTGTGAGAATTTGTTGTAGGCCTCAGAGTATGTGCCCTTCGAGAAGTCTATGGTGTGCTTGATGATGGCCACGTCGTACTTCTCGACGAAGTTGCGGCGGTCAGTGACCTGAACGATGACGTTGCCGGCCGAGAACTTGATGTTCTTCAGTTCGCCTGTGCCCAGTGTGTTCAGAGCTGCGAGATACTCCTTGGAGTCAGCATCGATGCTGGTAGAGTTCTCGTACTGTGCAGAGGTAAGCCACTGCTTGTCGCCGGTCTGGCCGTACTTCCTTGCGATAGAGTCAAAGGCCACGCCTCCGCGGATGGCGGTGTAGATGCTGTCGGCGCGCTTCTGTGCCTCTTCGATGCTCTCAGCACCTACCTGTATCATGCGGAACTCCACGGAGTCGGGCATCTGCTGCTTTGCCAGGAGCTTGACGACGTTCAGCGTGTTGTCGCTCTGTGTCTCGAAGGGCTTGGTTGTCTGACCGACGGCCATAGAGTCAACCTTGGCTGCGATGTCGGTGGGCAGTGCTTTGCGTGTCACGGGCAGTCCGACATAGGGTATCTGTGACTGTGCCTTGCGTACAATCTCGGCTGCTACGGCACCGCTCTCGAGCTTCTGTGAAGCGTCGTTCATGGTCTTCAGCAGCTCGGCGCGGTCGGCGGCCGAGGCTACCACCTGGAAGTCGACGTACTTGATATCGCGTGTCTCAGCGAGCTGCTTGAATGCCTCCTTCTTCTTGTTGTACTCGGCCTTGAGCTCGGCATCGCTGACCTCCACGTCCTTGTCGTTCACAGAGGTGTAGGGGAGGGTAGCGAGCAGAATGTCGCTCTCCTTGACGTGTGCGTCGAAGGCTGCCTTGGCACTGACGGGGTTAGAGATGAGGCAGTTGGCGAGCAGAGCCTGATACTTCTGTGCCAGCGTCTGCTGACGCAGGTTCTTCTCGATGAAGTTCCAGTAGTCGTACAGAGTCTTGTACTGCTCGGCGAGCTGCGGGTTGTTGGCGTTCTGCTTGTAGTCAGCGAGGAACTTCGTGAGCATCGTCACGTCGAAGCGTCCTGTCTGCTGGTTGACGAACGGCGTGTTCAGGAGCATCGGGTTGGTCCCCTCGCGGAGCATGTTCTGAATTTCAGTGTCGGTGACCGTCAGACCGAGCTTCTCAGCTTCCTTGCTGTAGAGGACGTTGTTGACATAGTTCTGCCAAACCTGATCCTTGATGCTGTTCTGCTCTTCCTCGGTCAGGTTGTCGCGTCCCTGGGTCATCTTGAGAACCTCCTGGTACTCTTCTACCAGGTCCTGGAACTCCTGAACGTTGATTCTCTCTCCTAACACTTCGCCCACCTGCTGACGCTGCTGGTTCTTGGTTGCTTCGCAAGAACGGAAAGCTTCTTCAGCGATGAAGGCGAACAGGGCCAGACCGATGACTATGACAAGGGTCGGTCCCCAGCTTCTGATTTTTCCAATTGCTGCCATTTCTTGTTGTTATTTTTTATTGTTTTGTTATTATTTCTTTCTTCGTTCGCATAAAACGCGGCAAAGTTACAAAAAAACTCGGACACGGCGAAATTTTCGGGCAAAAAACTGTTTATTCGTTGACTTTTAGCCTCACGAGTTCGATTTTTGTTGCCATGTTCTTCACTATTTTGAACTCCCACCGTCCTATCTTCACCACCTCGTTGAGTTTTGGGAACGACTGGTACTCGTGCAGTATAAGTCCTCCGACGGTCATGTACTCGTCGCTCTCTGGCAGGTCGAGTCCGAACTCGTCGTTGACTTTCTCTATCTCCAGTCGTGCCGACAGCAGGTACTCGCCGTTGTCAAGCCGCTTGGCGACGTAGTTGTCCTTGTCGTGCTCGTCCTGTATCTCGCCGAAGATCTCCTCTACGATGTCCTCGAGCGAGATGAGTCCGCTGGTGCCTCCGAACTCGTCGACGACGATGGCCATCGATTTCTTCTGCTGCATTAGTGTCTTCATTAGTTTCGAGGCCGGCATCGTCTCGGGCACGAACGGCATCTCGCGGACTATGTCGAGTCCGTCGACGGTGGTGCGCTTGTCGACGCTTGACAGCTTGAAGAGGTCGGAGGAGTGTATGTATCCGGTTATGTGGTCTATGTCGTCGTGGTAGACAACCACCTTCGAGTGTCCGCTTTCGACGAAGGTCTGCTGCAGCTGCTCAATGGTGGCGGTGTCCTCGACGGCGTCAATCTCCGTGCGTGGTATCATGCAGTCGCGGACACGTGTCTCAGAGAAGTCCAGTGCGTTCTGGAAAATCTTCACCTCCTCGTCGATGTCGTCGTCGCTGGTGGCGTTGTCGATGCTCGTCTGCACCAGGTAGTCGAGGTCCACCTTCGTGAACTCACCGGTGTTCTGCGTCTTCTCCATGCGTACGCCGACGATGCGCAGCAGCCCCTTCGACAGCAGGGTGGCAAAGCGTGCCACGGGGTAGAGCACCACGTAGCACACCAATGCCGGCACGGCGAAGAACGTCATCAGCGTGTTGGGGTTGGCCTTGAAAATTGTCTTCGGCAGGAACTCCCCCGTGAAGAGTACGACGAGTGTCGACAGCAGGGTGTCGCATGTGACCCTCATGCCGTCGCTCAGCGTGTAGAACAGTGTCTGGTCGAAGACGCGTGCAAAGAGAATGCCGTATATCACCAGTGCAATGTTGTTGCCCACGAGCATTGTCGAGATGAAGTTGTTCGGATGGCGGTAGAAGAGTGCTATGGCTCTCTGCGACGGCCCGTTCTTCTCGCGGTCCATTTCGGCCCTGAGACGGTTCGACGAGACGAAGGCTATCTCCATGCCCGAGAAGAAGGCTGAGAAGACCATCGTCACTAAGAGTCCTATCATCACTCCCGGGTCTATGTCAGTTACGTTCATGGGGTTACGGTTTTTGCACGCTTCGTGTCGCGCGGACGCATGGGCATCTGCGGCACCTGCTGTGTGGTATCGGCTGGAGCGGGGCTTTCCTCCTCCTCTTTGTTCATGCTCTCGGTGGTGAACGACCCCTTTGAGTTCGACACGGTGTAGTGTGTCATGTGCTCGTCGCTGCGGAAATACGTTCCCTGCAGCGTGCGCTCAGGTGTGACGACACGGCTGAAGACGTTTGAGTAGAACTCATGGCGCATACCGTCCCAGTACAGCTCCTCGCTGGTGTATACCAGTCCGTTGATGTTGCGTATGCGTACCCTTCCGCGCAGGTGCCACAGCTTTAGCTGGTCGTAGTACCATGCCGTGTCGGCTTCGATGTATGCCTCCATGCGGAACTTCTCGTCGAACTGTTCGAAAAATACTCCCTTCATGAACTCCCACCGTGAGGGCTGTCTGACGGTGTTCACGTCCCAGCGCTCGGTGACTATCCTGTACTTTATGACGCCGGAGTCGGAGATGAGGGTGTTCACGCCGTACGACGTCATCACCGATGCTGAGTCGCGGTCGAGTACCGCCGGTGCAGTGTGCTCCTGAGCTTCGGTACACGACGCAATCGTCGCCGCTGTCAGCATTGTCAGTGCGACGGCGGCGAGGGCTGCCATGGTCTGTCTTCGCAGGGTGCTTACTCTACCTTCCATTTTGCGAACCATCGCTCGTTGAATGTGATGCCTACGGTCAGGCGGAACGTGTTCTCGGTGATGAGTCCCGTTGCCGAGCTGCGTGCCCACTGCGCGCTGACGTTCACCGTCGAGCGGCTGTTGAAGGAGTTGATGATAGGCAGCCCGAGACCAATGCTGGCCGAGAGCTCCTTCGGACCTTCCTTGCCATTTATATTATAATAAGGTGTAGCGTAGCCTACGCCTATACGGTAGCGCACCAGGCTGAGATAGCTGTGTGTGGTCATGGGGTTTGGAATCCACTCGGCACCGACGTTCACCTTCATGCGGTCTTTCATCAGACCGTCGCGGGCGGCATAGCTGTTGTCGGCGCTCTCGTAGGCCGGGAAGCGGGTCTTGCCCCACTGCTGCATCGTCACGTCGGCGGCAACGGTAAGACGGTTGTTGTGGTTCAGGGCTGCACCTACGGAGTAAGACCAGGGCAGCTCCAGTGCGTTCTTTGCCGTGTACGATGTGGTGTCGGCATTGGTGACGTTGATGACCTGCAGCTCAGGGTCGGCACCCAGCTTGTGCCCTATGCCCACGGTGGCTCCGAGCGTCAGTCGGTCGCGACGGCCCAGGGGCTGGTCCCACTGCACACCGGCATCGAGCTTGTAGCTGTTGACGGTGGCCGAGTAGACGCGGCGCATGGTGTTGATGTTCGACGCGGCGGCGGTGAGCACGGCACGGTCAATGCTGCCCCAGACGTAGCCGGCGTTAAAACCCACGGACAACGGCTTCACCACGCGCCAGCCCACGCCGATGAAAACCTGGTGCAGTCCGCCCTCGCCCGAGAATGTCTCCGTCAGCTTGCCGTTCGTCTGGTCTATGAGCGTCGACGAGGAGTACTGGTATCCGATGTTCGACAGCGGCAGCACACCCACCGTGACACCAAGTCCGGGCAGTGCCCGGAACTGTCCGATGACATAGTCGAAGGCGGCGGTCTTGCCGTTCTGCTTGACGTTGCCCTCGCTGAAGTTCGTCAGCTGGCCGGTGACGCTGGCATCGAAGATCATCGTCAGCGAGTCGACGGCCGTATAGCTCGCCGGGTTCAGCGTGTTCACCTGGTTGGCGGAGCGTAGGGCGGTGCCAACACCGTTCATTCCGCGGCTCATGGCCTGCGAGGGGTCGCTCAGCACGCCAAAGCCGAACTGGCTGTATGGCGACTTCGTTGAACTCTGTGCCGTTGCTGTCAGGTTTGTGGCTGCTGCCATGAGGCAGCCTATTATCAGTCGTTTCTTCATTCTGTACATTCTGTAACAGCCTGCAAAGTTATGGAAAAAAAACGGAAACTCTGTACACTGCTGTTACCCATTAACGCAGATTAACACCTCGCAGGCTGCCGTTTCGGAATTTTTTCGCTATTTTTGCCACGTTTTTTTAATGCCAATACAAATGAAACAGCTCTTTTTAGCCATCGCCGTGCTGATGTCGATGTCAGCATGTGCACAAAAAGCCGGCCAGACGGCTGCCGGGAAGTACGAGACCGACGTGTTCAAGACCAAGAGCGGCAAGGAGGTCCGTTTCCACGCCCTTGTCCACGCCAGCATACGTATCGAGTACGACGGCCGTGAGATAGAGGTGGACCCGGTATCGAAGTTAGGCAGCCGCACCGTCGACTACACCGCCATGCCCAAGGCCGACTACATTTTCGTGACCCACGAGCACGGCGACCACTTCGACCGCGGAGCCATCGGCCTGCTCAGTGCCGACAAGACGAAGGTCATCACCAACCAGCGCTGTGCCGAACAGTTAGGCAGCGGCGAGGTGATGAACAACGGCGACAGGATACAGCTCGCTACTGACATCACCGTCGAGGCCGTCCCGGCGTACAACACCACCGAGGGCCGTCAGCAGTTTCATCCCAAGGGGCGCGACAACGGTTATGTCATAACGATCGACGGCTTGCGTATCTATGTCGCCGGCGACACCGAGGACGTGCCGGAGATGTCGGCCATCAAGGACATCGACATCGCCTTCCTGCCATGCAACCAGCCCTACACCATGACCCCCGACCAGTTGCTGCGGGCAGCGCATGTCATACGGCCGAAGGTGCTCTTTCCCTACCACTACGGGCAGACCGATGTCACGGGCATACCTGCACAGCTGAAGGCTGACAACATCGACGTGAGAATCCGTCACTACGAGTAACAGCCTCGTTACTCCCTGCGATAGCCGTTGTCCGCCGCTCACTCTTCGCCGTTCTCCTTGCGGCGGATATGCTCATCGTACTCTGCCAGCTCGCGCTCGCCGACGTGCGCCAGTCCATAGTGTTCCGAGTGCTGGCTGTAGTCCAGACCCACGCGCTCGCTATAGGCTGACACACGCATGGGTATCAGACGGTCGATGAGCGAGTAGCCTGCCCAGCTCATGGCGAAAGTGTAGACGAAGACTATGACGATGGCCAGCAGGTAGTAGAGGAATATCACAAAGCCGTCCCACGTGCCTGCTATCAGACCTTCCTGTATGAAGATGCCCGTCAGCACGGTGTTGTGGATGGGTCTACTTTACCGACAGACTGAAAGGTTTCTGCGTCAACATCGGTCCTTACTCCAAGAATGTCATCAAGATGCATAGCTTCTGCCCGCTGGTCAGCGACAAATATATTATTGCTTTGCTCAATTCTGACTTCATCGTTTCATTTGTCAAGGGACTGATAACCATCACTCATACTCTTCAGATCAACGATGGCCGACTTATACCTGTTGTCGTTCCCACTCAGCAACAGCACGATGACATCTGTTGCTTGGTAGACCGCGAGTAGTAGGTGGTGTTTGAAACTTTCCCACACCTGATGCGGACGATTAGCATCAGGTGTGTGAAGTTTATGGAAAACGTTCTGTCTTAGCTGGTAGGCCGAAACTTAGCGATTTCGGCCGTTCAGAAGTTGTTGCCGCCGAAGCCTCCGCCGAAGCCTCCGCCTCCACCGAAGCCGCCGCCTCCGCCGAAGCCACCGCCTCCACCGAAGCCGCCGCGGTTGCCGCGACCGCCGTTACGGCCGCCCATACCGGGGAACTGAGCGTCGGGCTCCTTGCCTATGTCGATGAGCAGCTTGATGAGGGCGCGACGACGCTGTGTCCACGTGGGGTAGTCGTCGGCACGCAGCACCTTGGGGCTGAAGCCCGGCATCTGAGGCATGCCGCCTTGCTGCATGAACTCCAGGGCGCTGGTGGTGATGATGCAGGGCTTTGTCTTGCCGTCGGCCAGCAGACGGTCGGCAATGGCGTCGGCACCTCCGATCTTGAACCAGCTCTCCATGGTGTCACCCTCGCCGGGCACGAGTTGTATGAACTTAGGCATCGTCATGCCCTGGCGCGGCATGGCCGACATATACCAGGCCTCCTTGCGGTCGGGGTCGTAGGCCGTACGGCCGTGCTGAATGTTTCCCTGCGAGGCGAAGTTGAACGGTGAGTGGGGGTTGTCGGCAATGCTGTACTTGAAGCCGTCGGAGGGTGCGATGTACATGTTGCTCGGGTCGGCAACACGCAGGCCGTCGACGACGAAGCAGTACTTGAAGGTTTCGAAGAGGAACGCGCTCTGTGTGGTGCTCCACACACCGTCGCTGTCGCGGGTCATCTCCAGTCGCTCGGGCAGTATCTCGCACTCCAGCTCCACCTTCTTGGCCTCGGGGGACTTATAGCGGAAGGTGACACCCTGCTGGCTGTACTCCGGCGAGACGATGGGCCGCGGGAACAGACGGGCCATGACGCCGGGCGTGAACTGCTGCTCCTGACCGGTGGCGGCGGGGGCGGGCTTGCCCTCGGCCATGGCTGCCTCGGCTGCTTTCTTGTTGAACAGCAGTGGCAGCGTCTTGGCGAGGAAGTACTTGGCATTCATCCAGGAGTGGCCGAACTTGTCGGAGGTGAACTCCTTCACAGAGCGTATGCCCTTCTGGTCGAGGAACGCCATGTAGTCGCGTGCGTTGCCATAGAGGAAGTCGTCGGTGCCCACGCCGAGCCAGAAGAGGTTGATCTTCTTGTTCGTCTCTGCGGCGTTGTCGTAGACCTGCGGTATGTCTGTCGAGGTGAATGAGCTGTATGAGCATAGGTACGAGAACTTGTCGAGGTTCGACAGTCCGTTGAACAGTGCCTGGTTGCCGCCGCGCGAGAACCCGCCGATGGCGCGGTTGTCGGCGTTGTTGGCAGTACGGTAGTTCTGCTCGATGTAGGGCATGAGGTCGTTGATGAGGTCACGGCTGAAGACATCGCCTCCGAACTGTGTCTGCGGAGCCGTCGGTGCCGGTGGCGTCAGCAGCAGCTTTGTGGGGTTGCCGTACGGCATGACGACAATCATCTCCTTAGCCTCTTTCTTGGCAATGAGGTTGTCGAGGATGTAGTTCACGCGTCCCACCTTGTAGTACACCTCCTCGGTGTCGGTGGTGCCGCTGATGAGGTAGAAGACAGGGAACTTCTTCTGGTCGCCCTGGTTGAAGCCCTGGGCCGCCTGGTAGCTGGGCGGCAGGTAGACGACGGCCTGGTTGGTACCGCCGAGGCTGTTAGAGTAGTAGTGGATGTACTCCACGCGGCCGTGCGGCACGTCGCAGATGTCGTGGGGCAGTGCTCCGCCACCGGGAATCTCGAGCAGGCTGGCCTTAAAGCCCTCGTTGGGGAAGTACTGTGGGTTCTCCGGGTCCATGATGGTCACCCCGTCGACGATGAACGAGTAGGGGTATATGTCCGGGGCTACGGGGCCGAGCGTCACTGTCCATGTGCCGTCGGCGCCGCGTGTCATCTCCTTGCGTCCGGCGAACTGCACGTCGACGAGTACGCTCTTTGCCGAGTCGTTCTTGTACTTGAATGTCACGGTTTGAGGCTCCTGTGCCGTCACCGTGGCCGCTACCGACATTAGTAGCATTGTAGTGGTCAGTAGTCTTCTCATGATTGTCATTGTTTTTAAAGGTTTTTTATATAGGCGTTATTGTGTTCTCTTCCTGGCTTGGGATGACGAGTGGGGCTATGGCCGGTCGCCGCCGTTGGACGAACGGGCGAACAGACGGGCGACGACGGCTCCGCTGATGTTGTGCCAGACGCTGAACACCGCTCCGGGGATGGTGGCCATGGGATAGGCTGCGAAGTGAAGCGTAGCAAGGCTGCTGGCCAGACCGGAGTTCTGCATGCCCACCTCGATGGCTATGGCACGCCGCTTGGACGAGGCCAGGCCAAGCAGGCGGCCTATGAAGTAGCCGATGGCCAGTCCGCAGAGGTTGTGCAGCACCACCACGAGCACAATGATGAGTCCGCCGGAGAGCAGCTTGTGGGCGTTGCTGGCAATAATAATGCTGACGATGGCCGCGATGGCTATCGACGACAGTGCCGGCAGGTAGCCGGTGGCGCGCTCCGTCTGCTGCGGCCACAGCCGTTTTACTGCCAGTCCGGCGACGATGGGCAGGATGACCACCCACAGTATGCTTAGGAACATGCTCGTCACGTCGACGTCGACGGACTTCCCGGCAAGCAGCCATACCAGCAGCGGTGTCATGACGGGGGCGAGGAGGGTGGAGACGCCGGTCATGCCGACGCTAAGGGCCAGGTCGCCCTTGGCCAAGTAGGTGATGACGTTCGATGCAGTGCCTCCGGGGCAGCAGCCGACGAGGACAACGCCTAGCGCCAGGGCCTCGTCGAGAGCGAAGGCGCGGCTGAGCAGCCATGCCAGCAGAGGCATCACCGTGAACTGTGCCAGACAGCCGGTGATAACATCTTTCGGACGGCTGAAGACCACACGGAAATCGTCGAGACGAAGCGTCAGTCCCATGCCGAACATCACCAGGCCGAGCAGAGGGTTGATGACCGTAGGGCGTATGTTGCTCAGCGTGTCGGGCCACAGCAGAGCTGCTGCGGCTGCCAGCAATACCAGTACGCCCATGTAGTCGGAAATCAGTTTGCAAACTTTTTTCATCGTCGATGATTCATCTTAACAGCGACAAAGATACAACTTTTTTTGAAACAATGTTGTTTTTTTAACTAAAAAATGTGCTGTATGAAATATTTTTCTTATTTTTGCACTCGGAAAACAACAAACTAAAAACATCATCATTATGAAATTAGACGGAAGAAGAGTTAGCTCGCACGTGGAAGACCGGCGCGGCATGAGTACCGGAGCCAAAGCAGGCGCTGGTGGTGTACTGGGTATAATAATTGCGGCTGCGTTCGCATACTTCACGGGCGGCGACCCCATGCAGGCTGTCGTACAGGGGGTGCAGCAGCAGATGCAGGCCAAGACCGAGACTGTCGGCGAGCAGGAGTTCACCGAGGAGGAACAGGCACTGGCCGAGGACTGCAAGAAGATCATGGCCTCGACGGAGGATGTGTGGACGAAAGTCTTCGAGGAGAACGGATGGGGCGAGTACCAGTACCCGACGCTCGTGCTCTTCTCCAACCAGGTCAACTCCGCCTGCGGCTCGGCATCGGCTGCCGTAGGACCGTTCTACTGCTCGGGCGACCAAAAGCTGTATGTAGACCTGTCGTTCTTCACCGAGATGAAACGTCAGCTCGGCGTCGAGGGTAACACCTTTGCCTATGCCTATGTCATTGCACACGAGATAGGCCACCACGTGGAGTACCTCACGGGAACGCTGAACAAAGCGCATCAGGCCATGAACCAGACCGACAAGGTGACGGCTAACCAGCTCAGTGTGCGGCTGGAGCTGCTGGCCGACTACTATGCCGGAGTGTGGGCACACTACGAGGACCGCATGAACCACTCCATGGAGTACGGCGACCTGGAGAAGGGACTGGAGCTGGCTAAGGCCATCGGCGACGACTGGCTGCAGAAGAAGGCACAGGGACGTGCCACGCCGGAGTCGTTCACCCACGGCACCAGCGACCAGCGCAAACGCTGGCTCAAGCGAGGCTACGAGACGGGTAACATGCAGACATCGACATTCTCTGTCCAGAACTACAGCGACCTGTAGGCCTTGCGTGTGAAGACACTGCTGATAGTCGTCGGGAAGACCACCGACAAGCACTTCCAGGCCGGCATTGCCGACTATATGGAGCGTATAGGCCACTATATGCCCTTCGATATCGTTGTCATTCCGGAGCTGAAGAACACAAAGAGCCTGTCGGAGGAACAGCAGAAGAGTGCCGAGGGCGAGCTCATCATGAAACAGCTGCAAGCGTCAGATACTGTTGTGCTGCTCGACGAGCACGGGCGCGAGTACCGCAGCGTGGAGTTCGCCCGCTGGCTACAGCAGAAACAGAATACGGTCCGCCGGTTGGTGTTTGTCATCGGCGGACCGTACGGCTTCTCACCAGTCGTCTATCAGCGCGCCAACGAACAGCTGTCGCTGTCGAAGATGACGTTCTCGCACCAGATGATACGACTGGTGTTTACCGAACAGGTCTATCGTGCCTGCACCATCATAAAGGGCGAGCCCTATCACCACGAGTAGCTACGCCCCCACTGCGCTTTATGGCTTTGCTATAAAGAGTCTGAAAACTAACGCTTTATTGTCTCCTGTTCAAGGAATTCCTCGAACTGCGAGCGGTAGCCGTTGTACACGTTGATGTCAACCGCTCCGGTGATGCCACGCACACGACCGTTGGGCGACAGCTGCCACATGGCCAGTTTGACGTCGGGTTTGTACTCGCTGTAGCGGGCTATCCAGACGTGATAGTCGCGCTTAAGGTCGGGGGCCTCGGGCAACCAGCGGTTGACGAATGTCTGGCTGACATAAAGGATAGGTTTCACGCCGGTGCGACGCTCGACGGCGTAGAGCCATGCACGGACGTTACTGAACATCGCCTTTGCGCCGCCCATGGCCGCTATCTGGCTGGGGTACGGTTCGAGGTCGAGGACCGGAGGCAGATCGCCGTGGCGGAACATCGTGTTACGCAGGAAGTGCTGCGCCTGAGCGCTGCCCGTCACGCGGCACGAGAAGAAGTGGTAGGCACCGACGGGTATGCCACGGCTGCGCGCCTTGCGGTAGTCGTCAGCATAGTAGGGGTTGCGGATGTTTGTACTCTCCGTCGACTTGATGAAGAGGAACGACACGGGGTAGTCGACGGCACCGGCGGCGTTCTTCTGGTTCTTGCCGAGATGAGAGATGCGCAGACGGTCCCAGTGGATGGGGTACTTCTTGCGGCCCTTGCCGTGCTGGTAGCGTGAGATGTCGATGCCGTAGATGCGCTCGCCGGTGTACTGCATGCGCTCGCCCAGGTATCTGTCGTCCTGCCACTGCCCGACGCGTACGTGCGACCGTGGCGAGACAGCGAAGCCGAAGCCGTGGCGTCTGTCTTCGCACCACTGCCCTTCGTAGTACTCGCTGTCAGCAGTTATGTAGAACCCATGACCGCCGGCCACGCCTCGCTGGAAATCGCCAGAGTAGACTCCGGCAGTGTCGAGACGCACACCTCGGCAGAGTGTATCGTGCGCGTACGTACCTAATATTATATGTGCTGAGTCGCGCTCCAGTCCTGTACCCTCGCGACTGATGCCCTTCCAGTGGCCTATATTGGTCAGGCGCAGAGGCTCGTCGGGCAGCTCGGCCACCCGCGCACCACCGCTGCTGGCATATGAGGCCACCATCTCGTAACCCTCGTCCACCACGTTGTGGCGGTCGAGGTAGTATCGCAGCTCCTCGTCGAGGGCTGTCGATGCAACGACGGTAACAGCCGTGATGATGAGCAAAATGAGCGTCAGATGCTTCATAACGACTGCAAAATTACAAAGAAAAGCGGGAAAAATGAAGATTTTTCAAAAAAAGTTCCCGAAATGTTTGGTGGTGTCGGAGAAAGTGCGTACCTTTGCACTCGCAAAACAGAAACGGAGGTTCCGTAGCTCAACTGAATAGAGCATCTGACTACGGATCAGAAGGTTGTGGGTTTGAATCCCGCCGGAATCACGAACTGACAGGGAGGTAGTTTGAAAAGACTGCCTCCCTAAAGTTTTTAAGAGGGCCGGGTCGTCGTTTCTGGTAGTCCCGGTAAAAGGAATAATTAATCATCAGTTATGGAAAACAAGGAAAAAGTAGCGTTAATAACGGGTATAACAGGCCAGGACGGCTCGTTTCTCGCTGAGTTCTTGATAGAGAAGGGCTATGAGGTGCACGGCATCCTGCGCCGTTCGTCGTCGTTTAACACCGGTCGCATAGAGCACTTGTATCTCGACGAGTGGGTGCGCGACATGAAGAAGAAGCGTCTGGTGAATCTGCACTGGGGCGATATGACCGACTCGTCGTCGCTGATACGCATTATCTCGGAGATACGTCCTGACGAGATATACAACCTCGCGGCACAGAGCCACGTGAAGGTGTCGTTCGACGTGCCGGAGTTTACTGCCGATGCCGATGCTATGGGAGTGCTGCGCCTGTTAGAGGCGGTGCGCATAGCAGGGCTGGCCGACACGTGCCGCATCTATCAGGCCTCCACGTCGGAGCTCTTCGGACTAGTCCAGGAGGTGCCGCAGAAAGAGACGACACCGTTCTATCCGCGCTCGCCGTACGGCGTGGCCAAGATGTACGGTTTCTGGATAATGAAGAACTACCGTGAGTCGTACAATATGTACTGCTGCAACGGCATCCTTTTCAACCACGAGTCCGAACGTCGTGGCGAGACCTTCGTCACGCGAAAGATAACACTGGCAGCGGCACGCATAGCACAGGGCTTCCAGGACAAGCTGTACTTAGGAAACCTCAACTCGTTGCGCGACTGGGGCTATGCCAGGGACTATGTGGAGTGCATGTGGCTCATACTGCAGCAGGAGAAGCCTGACGACTTCGTCATCGCCACCGGCCAGTACCACTCTGTTCGCGAGTTCTGTACGCTGGCCTTCAAGGAAGTGGGCATAGAGCTGAAGTGGGAAGGCGAGGGCGTCAACGAGAAGGGTATCTGCGTCAGGACTCTCGACAGCAGGCTCTTGCAACTCTTCGAAGGGCAAGTACTCGTCGAGGTTGACCCGAAGTACTTCCGTCCCGCAGAGGTGGACCAGCTGCTGGGTGACCCGACGAAGGCCAAGAACGAGCTGGGATGGAATCCGCAGAAGACCTCATTCGAGGAGCTGGTGCGGATTATGGTCAGTCACGACATGAAGAAGGTGCGGAAGCTATATCTCCGCCAGCAGATGGAAGACTGATTCTGCTGGTATATATAACGTACTCGAAAGAAAAAGGGAATGGCCGCGGAGGCTATTCCCTTATTTTGTCCCACGACGAGCTCTGCGCCGCGTTCATGCCCATGAGCAGGTCGTAGACAGACTCTTTCTCTTTCTGTGTGCCCTTGCCCTTGTAGATATTCGTCAGCTCGTCCTTCTTGTAGTCGGTCCATATCTGCGGCAGCTGGCTGAGGGGCTTGTCGCTGTGGGCCTGCTTGAGGTCAGTCTCGAGTGCGGTAGTGACCTCGGTGCGCCCGCGCTCGACATTAGTAGACATCTCGTCGAGACCCTTGCGGTAGTAGTCGTACTGCAGCTGACGGAACGGCTTCATAGCCTCGTCGAGATAGTCGTTGATTATGGCGAAACGGTTACGAGAGTCCTCGAAGGCCTTCCAGCCGGGGAACCCCAGGTCCTGGGCGTTGTTGACGAGGTTCATGCACTGCTGAAGAACGTCGGTGCCGCCCATGGGCGAGAAGCTGTCGAGGTTGAGGCCGATGATGAGGTAGGCGTAGTAGGCGAAGAGTGCCACGAGCTGATTGTCGATGACCTCCTCGTTGAAGTTCAGCTGGTCGAACTGCGCGAACTCGAAATCGAACGACTTGTCGGTGTTGTTGTACAGTGTTGTGGTGTAGGCAGCGTTGAAGACAGGCCGGTTGGCCTGTATCAGTGCCGAGCACTGGAACTTGTTCTCTGCCTGGACGTATTTGTTGACGGTGATGTTGAAGCTGCACTGAATGCGCTCGTTCTCCTGGAACTGGAGGGCCGTCCACTGCCGTTCGTTGACGAACTGCTCGAGTGTCTGCTGCAGGTTGTCGAAGACCGATGCGTCGGTGCCCTGCACCTTCTGGTGGTTGATGTTTATCTTGGCCTGTAGCTCCTGTGCCGTGGCGTGGCTTGTAAACCATGCGCAGTGGGCTATGAGCACGGCAAGCAGCGTCAGCAGCCGGCTGCCGACGCGCAGGCGTGATATGTCGCTGACTATTCTACGCATATACTCACTTGCATTCTTTCTCACACACTTCTTTCACACGCTTACTTAGACAGTCCCTCACGCAGGCGTATGCGCGTGAGCACCTGCTTGGTGTTATAGGTGAAGTCGCCGCCGAGAATCCAGCTGTAGTAACCGGGGTCGAAGCGCAGCACGTCGACAACGGGCTTGCCCTTGTGCTTGCCGAAGTTGAACACCTCGGTGCGCTCGCCGTTGACCTCTGCCCAGACGATGCGGCCTGCGAAGTCGACGTTGTCGTTCATCTTCGAGAACTCGGCCAGCATGTCGATGTCGTTCTCGAGCACCTTCTCGGGGTCTTCGTTGGCACCGGGGGCGTACTTGTCGAGCTCGCCCATCAGCACGCGGTAGGTGGCCTCGGTGTCTTGGTCAGCACGGTGGGCCTCGAAGTCGTCCTCCATCTTGCGGCCGCAGTAGAACTTGTATGCGGCGGCGAGGTTGCGGCGCTCCATCCTGTGGAAGATGGTCTGAGCGTCGACGAGACGGCTCTTCTGGAAGTCGAAGTCGATGCCTGCACGCAGGAACTCCTCGGCCAGCAGCGGAATGTCGAAGTGGTTGGAGTTGAAGCCGGCGAAGTCGCATCCCGTGAATGTGTCGCTCAGCGTCTTCGACAGCTGCTTGAATGTCGGCTTGTCGCGCACGTCGTCATTGGTGATGCCCGTGAGCTGCTCCACCTCGGCAGGTATTACGCACTCGGGATTGACGAGTTCGTTGCCGCGCTCTTCGCGTCCGTCGGGGTACACCTTAATATACGATATCTGTATGATGCGGTCGCGGACCAGGTCGAGACCTGTCGTCTCAAGGTCGAAGATGACCAGCGGTTTCTTTAGGTTCAGTTTCATCTTGATATACTCTTAGTCGTTAAGCAACATTGGCATCATAAGCATCAGTACGTCCTGGCCCTCGGGCTGCTCCGATGGGATTACGAGTCCGGCACGGCTGGGGTCGGCGAGCTGAAGTACGACCTCGTTGCAGGTGAAGTTTCCGAGTATCTCGATGAACGACGAGCCCTTGAAACCGATGCTCATGGGCTGTCCGTTGTACTCGCAGGTCATGCGCTCTGTGGCGGTCTTCGAGAAGTCGTAGTCCTCGGCATCGAGCTGTAGCGTGGAACCCTCGACATGGAAGCGGATGAGGTTACTCGAGTCGTTGGCGAAGGGCTGAACGCGGCGTAGGGCTGCCAGCAGACCGTTGCGGTCGACGCGCAGCTCGTTGGGGTTGTTCTGCGGTATTACGGAGTTGTAGTTAGGGTAGCGTCCCTCGATGAGACGGCAGACGATGATGCCGTCGCCGTAGTTTATCTCGGCGTTGCGCTCGTCGAAGCGGATGGTGACGTCGCCGCCGTCCTTGCCCAGTAGTGCCTTGAGCAGCGTGGCGGGCTTCTTGGGCAGTATGAAGGCAGCTGGCTCGTCGCTCTTGATGGAGAATATCTTGTTGCGCACCAGCTTGTGACCGTCGCTGGCTACTACTGACAGGCAGTCGGGCGTGAGGTCGAAGTATATGCCGTTCATGACCGGGCGCAGCTCGTCGGAGGCTGTTGCGAAGATCGAGCGGTTAATGTTGTCGAGCAACAGCTGGTTGGCAATGACTATGGTCTTGGCACCCTCGCCGACCTGCTGTGCTGCCGGGTACTCGTCGGCACTCTCTATGGGCAGCGAGAACAGTCCGTTCTGGTAGTTGATCTTTGCAAGGAGGGCTTGCTCGTCGACGTTGAACGTTATGGGCTGTTCGGAGATGCCCTTGACGGCCTCCAGCAGGTCGTGGTTGCCTATGGCGAAGCGTCCGTCGCCGTCGCTGTCTGTCAGCTCAACAGATGTCTGCATGGTGTTCTCGCTGTCGGAGGCAGTGAGGCTTAGTGTCAGCCCGCTGACTTCGAAGACGAAGTCGCCGAGGATGGGCAGTGCGTTCTTGCTGTTGATAACTCTTGAGAGTGCGACGAGCTTTGCGCTCAGTGCTGTGCTTGATACTGTAAATCTCATAATATTTTTTGTTTTTAGTTCTTCAAGATTATTGGACTCGCCAAATTATTGGCAAAGATACACAAATTCTGCGTGATTAAAAAAAATTATGCTGAAAAATTCTCCTTTTCAAACTATTTTTAGTAATTTCGCAGTCGCATTTTAGAATAAACAACAAATAAAAATAGTAAAAACTATGGATCTAACAGGAAGAATTATCGCTGTATTGCCAGCACAGAGTGGCGTTTCCGCACGTACAGGTAACCCCTGGATGTCGCAGGACTATGTTATCGAGGTACCCGGTCAGTACCCGCGTAAGTGTCTTTTCCGTATATTCGGTGAGGACCGTATCAAGCAGTTTGCCATCCAGCTGAATGAGGATGTCACCGTTCAGTTCGACATCGATGCTCACGAGTTCAACGGACGTTGGTTTAATGATATTCGCGCGTACAATATTATTCGTGGTCAGGTGCCTGCCGCCGGTGCTGTACCGCAGCCGGGCGTGGCTGCCGCTCCCCAGGCTTCGCCGTTCCCACCGCAGCAGCCTGCCGATGCTCAGCCGTCGGCTTCGCCGTTCCCTCCGGCCCAGGAGTCGGCAGGCGAGGGTAGTGCTGACGACCTGCCTTTCTAAGTAGATAGAAAAATACTCCACGACTAATGAAAAATAGTCGTGGAGTATTTTTTATTAGTCGTGGAGTATTTTTTATTAGTCGTGGAGTATTGACTCGTTATCCGGCGAGTTGCCGTGAAAGCTTGTGACTACCGCCGCTGGCGCAGCTCTGCCAGCTTGTGGCGGTAGTTCTTGCGTATGCGTCGTATGGCCCGGTTGCGAATCTGTCGTACGCGCTCGCGCTTTAGCCCCATGTCCTCGGCAATCTCTGCCAGTGTCTCGTGCTCGCGGTCTATGCCGAAGAAGGCGTTCACCACCCGGCGCTCGCGGTCGCTGAGGCTGAGAAGTGCAAACTCTACGGCGTTCTCTATGGCCTCGGAATAGACGCGGCGGTCGGCCATCGGAGAGTCGCTGTTCACCAGTACCGACAGCAGGTTCATGTTCGAGCGGCCCGTCATTGGGGCATCGACGGACAGTGGCTTGCCGTTCTGCTGCTCTATGGCGCGTTCAATCTCCTGGCGCACCATGCCTACGGCGTAGTTCACGAATCGTGTGCCACGCTGTGCGTCGAACTTCGCGGCGGCCTTCATAAGGCCGATATTGCCCTCGCTGATGAGGTCGTCAAGTGCCAGACCCTTCCCGCGGTACTGTGCCGCTATCTTCACGACGAACCGCAGGTTGGCCTCTACCAGCCGTCCTATGGCACGGCTGTCGCCAGCCTTGATGCGCTCTGACAGCTGCCGCTCCTGCTCGTCGGTGAGGAGCTCCTCGCGTCCGATTTCGTCGAGATAAATACCCAGCGAATTCTCTTCCATATAATAAAGGTGTTATTAGTAGCTGCGTGCAATGATGACACGGGCTTTCGAGGGCTTGCCGCTCACCATGTCGGTGCCTGGCGTCTGCTCGACGCCAAAGGGCACGCAGCGGATGGTAGCCTGCGTCTCCTCCTTGATCTTGGCCTCGGTCTCGGCGGTGCCGTCCCAGTGGCAGAGGAAGAAGCCGCCGTCCTTGACACGCTCTTTGAACTCCTCGTAGTCGTCGCACTCGTAGATGTGTGCATCGCGATAGGTGCGGGCCTTCTCGAAGATGTTCTTCTGGATGTCATCCAGCAGCTGCTCCACGTACTGTGCTATGCCCTCTATAGGACGTGTCTCCTTCTCGAGAGTGTCGCGGCGCATGACCTCTATGGTGCCGTTCTCAAGGTCGCGGGCACCGAGTACGAGACGTACGGGTACGCCTTTCAGCTCGTAGTCGGCGAACTTGAAACCGGGGCGCTTGTTGTCGGCATCGTCGAACTTCACTGTTATGCCTTTCGAGCGCAGCTCCTCGATGACGGGCTGCACCTCTTTGTTCACCAGCTCCATCTGCTCGGGCTTGGTGGCTATAGGTATGATGACCACCTGTATGGGAGCCAGCCGTGGAGGCAGCACCAGTCCGTTGTCGTCGGAGTGGGTCATGATAAGCGCGCCGATGAGTCGTGTGGACACGCCCCACGACGTGGCCCAAACGTACTCGGGCTTGTTCTCCTTATTAAGATAGGTGACGTCGAAGGCTTTGGCAAAGTTCTGGCCTAAGAAGTGGCTCGTACCGCTCTGAAGAGCCTTGCCGTCCTGCATCATCGCCTCGATAGTGTAGGTGTCGAGGGCACCGGCGAAACGCTCCGTCTCGCTCTTGACACCCTGAACCACGGGGACTGCCATCCACTCCTCGGCGAACTTGGCATAGACCTTAAGCATCTTCTGGGCTTCCTCCTCGGCCTCCTCGCGCGTGGCGTGGGCGGTGTGTCCTTCCTGCCAGAGGAACTCCGAGGTGCGCAGGAACGGGCGTGTGCGCATCTCCCAGCGCATGACGTTGCACCACTGGTTGCACATCAGGGGCAGGTCGCGCCAGGAGTGTATCCAGTTCTTGTAGGTGTTCCAGATGATGGTCTCGCTGGTGGGGCGTACTATCAGCTCCTCTTCGAGCTTGGCGGCGGGGTCTACCTCTACACCGCTCTTGTCTGCCTTGGCACGCAGGCGGTAGTGTGTCACCACGGCACACTCCTTGGCGAAGCCCTCGACGTGCTCGGCCTCGCGGCTAAGGAACGACTTCGGTATCAGCAGTGGGAAATAGGCGTTCTGCGCGCCCGTCTCCTTGAACATCTTGTCGAGCTGCTGCTGCATCTTCTCCCAGATGGCGTAGCCGTAGGGTTTGATGACCATGCATCCACGTACTGCCGACTGCTCAGCGAGGTCGGCCTTAACGACGAGGTCGTTGAACCACTGGCTGTAGTTCTCGGCCCTTTTTGTCAGATCTTTTAATTCTTTTGCCATTGTTTTTTGTACTTAATTCGATTTTTGGGTGCAAAAATACTAAAAAAAGTTGGGAAAAATGCATTATTACGAAGAAATAGATTATCTTTGCACTCAGAAATTAACGTTTAACTATTAAAACATTGTAATTATGAAAAGTATGAAGACTATTGCCGTCGCTCTGTGCGCCGGTCTTGTTATGGCAGGTTGTAACAACTTGGCAAAGGGTACAGCTATCGGTGCCGGTGGTGGTGCCGTGCTGGGTGCTATCGTAGGTAAGATTGCCGGCAACACTGCCGTCGGCGCTGCCGTTGGTACTGCCGTCGGTGCTACCACAGGTGCTCTTATCGGTAAGCACATGGATAAGGTTAAGGCTCAGGCCGCTGCCGTGGAGAACGCACAGGTCGAGGCTTACACCGATGCTAACGGTCTGCAGGGCGTGAAGGTGACCTTCGACTCCGGTATCCTCTTCGGCACCGGCAGTGCTACCCTTCAGTCGGCCGCCAAGAGCTCGCTGACACAGTTCGCCAACAGCGTCCTGAAGGTCAATACCGACTGTGACGTTGCCGTTCAGGGATATACTGACAACGCTGGCTGGAAGAACTCCACCGCCGAGCAGAGTGCTCAGAAGAACCTGAACCTGTCGCAGCAGCGTGCTGACGCCGTCACCAGTTACCTGAAGTCGCTCGGCGTTAGCAGCAACCAGATCCGTTCTACCACCGGTTACGGTGAGGCAAACCCCGTTGCAGACAACTCTACTGCTGCCGGTAAGGCTCAGAACCGTCGCGTTGAGGTTATCCTCTATGCCAGCGAAGCTATGATCAAGGCTGCCGAGGCCGGTACTCTGAACTAATTAAACAACACCGAAGGAAATTCAAGGTTTGAAGATTTTCAAGCGAATAATACGATGGATCGTGGTGGCGTTTTTCGCCTCCACGATTCTTTCTGTTATACTGCTGCGCTTTGTCCCCGTGCTGGTAACTCCGCTGATGGTCATCCGCTGTGTGCAGCAGATGAAGGAGGGAAAGGAGTTGAAGATGCGTCACCACTGGGTGACGCTTGAAAACATGCCGCCAGACATGCCCGTGGCAGTAATGGCCAGCGAGGACGCACGTTTCCTTGAGCACCATGGCTTCGACTACAACGCTATCGTCAGTGCTGCGGAGCGTAATGTGAGGCACCCCGAGAAAAGAAAGTTCGGGGCGTCGACCATCAGTCAGCAGACGGCCAAGAACGTGTTCCTATGGCCAGGGCGCTCGTGGCTGCGCAAGGGCCTCGAGGCTTATTTCACCGTTTTGATAGAGCTGTTCTGGTCGAAACAGCGCATAATGGAGGTGTATCTGAACTCCATAGAGATGGGCGACGGTATCTACGGCGTCGACGCCGTAGCATTTGAGAATTTCAAACGGCCAGCCCGTCTGCTCACCCGTGAGCAGTGTGCGCTGATAGCCGTCACGCTGCCCAACCCGCGGGTCTACGACTCAAAGTCGCCCAGCGCATACGTCCTGAAGAGGCAGAAGCGTATTCTGCATGAGATGCGTTTCGTGAAACGCCTCCCAAAAGAGGGCGAGGACAAGTAGTCAGTCGCGGTAAATCCAGGAGAGCAGCGAGTTCAGCCACTTTATCGAGAATCGGAACCAGCGGTACGTGCTTACGGGCTTTCCGCCGAAGCGCAGTATGAAGTCGCGGTAGGGATTGCGCTGGTAGGGCAGGCCAATGTCAAGGAAGAAGATGTGGGCGCAGCCGCGGTCGAAGGAGTCTTTGATGGCGTGCCACACTGTCAGCACGTCAGGGTGGAGGAACGCATACGTCTTGCGGCGGTAGGCGGTGTACCATAGATAGGCGTTGCCCTCGCTGTAGGCTACCGCCGAACAGCCTATGACGTGCGACTTGTAGGTGGTGATGAAAAGCCGTCCGTGTCCGTCTTCGACGATGCCCTCGAAGAACTGCTCCCTGGGAATGTAACGCCTTGGCTTGAAAATGTTGTGCTTGCGCAGCAGTTTGTTGAAGGCACGGAACTCCTCGTCGGTCTCCACCTCTTTCGTTATAAGGCCACGCCCGTAGGCCTTCTCTATCCTTGTCTGCATGCGTTTGCTAAGACGCTCCTCGGGACGGCGGCTGTGCAGCGAGTTGTGTATGCTCAGCCAATGGACGGGGAAGAACTGCTGCTGGCGGAACTCCCTGTAGCCGAACATCTTCTGGCTCAGGTTGCTCACCTCTATATATAGCATACGTATGGACAGCTTATGGCGCAGAGCGGCAAGCATCTGTCCGAACAGCTCGCCGCGGTCGGCGGACAAGTCATGGGCATAGACTCCCTCGCCGAGAAGTCGGCAGTGCATGAAGAAATAAGGCGGGAACCAGCCTGAGCGGTAGCGCACCACTCCGAGCATATGGGCCGTCACCCTGCCGCTGTCGTCGAAGGCCACCACCATGTAGGGCTTCTGGCGGGGCGTAGCCTTCGTCAGCTCAAAAAGCCGGCGGCTGTGGAAGAAGTTGCTGTCGTCAAGCTGTGGCAAGTCCTTCGTGTGGGTGATAACTTTGATGTTCATCTGCGGTGTCTTAGGTCTCTCGGCGCTCGTGGTGTTATTGGGTGGTTACTGTATCTATGCTATTCCATAATCTTGGGGCAGACGTCTGAAAGCGGACAGCTCTCGCAGTGGGGCTTGCGCGAGGTGCAGACATAGCGGCCGTGAAGAAGAAGCCAGTGGTGGGCGTTGGGGATGTCGGCAGCGGGGATGTATCGGGTAAGCTGCTGCTCCACTTTCAGAGGCGTGTTGTCGGAGGGACGGACAAGTCCCAGACGGTGGCTGACGCGGAAGACATGGGTGTCGACGGCCATCGCCGCCTTGCCAAAGGCAACCGACAGTATGACGTTTGCCGTCTTGCGACCTACGCCGGGCAGGTCGAGGAGCTGGTTCATGTCGTCAGGGACCTCGCCGCCGTATCGCTCGACCAGCTGGCGCGACATCTCGACAAGGTGGCGGGCCTTGGCATTAGGATAGCTCACACTCTTGACATACTCCAGTACCTCCTGCTCATCAGCCGCAGCCAACGATGCGGCATCGGGGAAACGGCGGAAAAGCTCCGGTGTTACCTGGTTTATGCGCTTGTCGGTACACTGGGCACTGAGTATTACTGCCACAAGCAGCTGGTATACGGAACCGTACTCCAGTTCTGTCGTCACCTGCCCGGCCTCGCGGCGGAAGTAGTCAAGCACGGCCTTGTATCTGTCTTGTTTTCTCATTGCGGACAATATCAATAGGTACCCTTTCGTGCCACAAAGTTAGCAACAATGTACGAGGTATGACGATTCTACCTGAGAATTTAACATAAAATAGGATTTCTTGCTTACCTCTTTCGGATAAAAGTATTATCTTTGCAGGAAATTTACTGAAACAACTTAAAACGATAATCTTTTTATGAAACAATTCAACGACAAGAATTTCGTGCTGGAGACAGAGATTGCCCAGGACCTGTATCACAACCATGCAGCAAAGATGCCAATCATTGACTACCACTGTCATCTTATTCCTGAAATGGTGGCCAACGACCACCGCTTCAGGTCGATTACGGAGCTGTGGCTGGGCGGCGACCACTACAAGTGGCGTGCCATGCGTACCAACGGCATCGACGAGAAGTACTGCACAGGAAAGGACACCAGCGACTGGGAGAAGTTCGAGAAGTGGGCCGAGACCGTTCCCTACACTTTGAGAAACCCGCTGTACCACTGGACACACCTGGAGCTGAAGACCGCCTTCGGCATTGAGAAGCTCCTCTCGCCGAAGACTGCCCGTGAGATTTTCGACGAGTGTAACGAGAAGCTCAAACAGCCCGAGTTCTCTGCCCGCGGACTTATGAAACACTACAACGTGGAGTGCGTATGCACCACCGATGACCCTGTCGACGACCTGCATAACCACATCGAGTACGCTAAGCACAAGGCACAGGACGACCCCATCATGATTCCTGCATGGCGTCCTGACAAGGCCATGAACATTGAGAAGCCGGAGTTCGCTAAATATGTGGAGCAGCTCGCTGAGGTCAGCGGTGTCACCATCACTAAGTTCGCCGACATGGTCGACGCTCTCCAGAAGCGTCACGACTTCTTTGCCGAGCAGGGCTCGAAACTCTCCGACCACGGCATCGAGGAGTTCTACGACGAGGAGTACACCGATTCGCAGATAGAGACCATCTTCGAGAAAGCCATGCGCGGTCAGCAGCTCTCGAAGGAGGAGGTGCGCCAGTATAAGAACTGCTTCCTTACGGTGATGGCCGAGATGGATGCCGATGCCGGCTGGACACAGCAGTTCCACTATGGCGCCATCCGCGACAACAATACGGCAATGTACAACCAGCTGGGTCCCGACACAGGCTTCGACTCCATCGGCGAGTTCAATACGGCAAAGGCTATGTCGACGTTCCTGAACAAACTGAACATGAAGGGCAAGCTTACGCGTACCATATTATATACACTCAATCCCTGCGCCAATGAGGTTATCGCAACTATGCTCGGAAACTTCCAGGGCGGCGAGCCAGGCAAGATACAGTTCGGCTCGGGATGGTGGTTCAACGACCAGATGGACGGAATGATACGCCAGATGAACGCCCTGTCGGTGCTCGGACTGCTGAGCCGCTTCGTGGGAATGCTCACCGACTCGCGCTCGTTCCTGAGCTATCCGCGTCACGAGTACTTCCGCCGTATACTCTGCAACCTCTTGGGCAACGATGTGGAGAAGGGACTGCTGCCCGACGACCGCGAGCTGTTGGGCAAGATGGTTGAAGACATCTCCTACAACAACGCAAGGCGCTATTTCAAGTTCTATTAAGAAAAAAAGGAGTGAAAAGCACAGCTTTTCACTCCTTTTCCTCTTCCATAGCCGTTTGCGAAGTGGAAATTATTCCGTTTAGGCAAAAAAAAGAATGAAATCTTTTGTTTTGCCCCCGACTTTTCGTAACTTTGCAGCCGATTTACAAATTGTGCATTTTTTTAGAATGAAGAAATCAATACTGACATTGGCATTTGCTGCCAGCATGGTTCTGCTAAGCGGCTGCGGCAGCACTAAGGACGTGGCATACTTCCAGAACGCTACGACAGTGGATCTCTCAGCCTCAAAGGGACTCTACGATGCACGTATCATGCCAAAGGACGAGCTGAGCATCACGGTGTCGACGACAGACCCCGATGCTGCCACCCCGTTCAATCTGACGGTTCCCACACCTTACACCCAAAATACACGCTCCACATCTTCCCAGGCCATGCTCCAGACATATCTGGTGGACAATCAGGGAAACGTTGAGTTTCCTATCGTGGGTACAGTACACCTTGGCGGACTGACGAAGTCGGAGGCTGAGTCTCTGCTGAAGACAAAGATTCAGCACTACATGAATGAGAACGAGAACCCCATCGTTACTGTCCGTATGTCAAGCTACAAGGTGTCGGTGCTTGGCGAGGTGAACCGTCCGGGCAGCTTTACAGTGTCAAAAGAGAAGGTTAGCATCCTCGAGGCACTGGCTTTGGCCGGCGACCTCACCATCTACGGCGTACGTAACAACGTCCAGCTTATTCGTGAGGATGCCTCCGGCGAGAAGGCCATTTACCTGCTGAACCTTAACGATGCAAACATCATCAATTCGCCGTATTACTACCTGCAACAGAACGACATCGTCTACGTCACACCAAACAAGGTGAAAGCACAGAATTCCAGTGTGGGTAGCATGACGACGCTTTGGTTCTCGGCAACGTCTATCCTTATTTCGTTGACATCGTTGTTATACAACATTTTGAAATAAAACGCAGAAAGAGGTTGGGAAACTATTCCCAATCTCTTTTTTCAAGTGTACGACGGTCATTACGGTAGTACTAAAGAATAAAACAAGTACGACAGACTTAATAAAAACAACATAAACACATGTGTGGAATAGTAGGATACATAGGACCGCGTGAGGCGTACCCGATACTGATAAAGGGACTGCGCCGACTGGAGTACCGAGGCTATGACTCAGCCGGCGTGGCACTCATCAACGACGGCGGAGCGCTGAACGTGTATAAGACAAAAGGCAAAGTCGACAATCTGGTTGAGTACTGTCAGGACAAAGACACCGGCGGAAATATAGGCATTGCCCACACACGATGGGCTACACACGGAGAACCGTCGTCGGTAAACGCTCATCCGCACTACTCGGAGTCACACAATCTGGCAATTATCCATAACGGCATAATAGAGAACTATGCCGATCTTAAAGCTAATCTAAAAGAGAAAGGGGTGACGTTCAAGTCGGACACCGACACAGAGGTTGTTGTGCAGTTGGTAGAGTACATCATGAACAAGAAGCACACCGACCTGCTGACTGCCGTACAGGTGGCTCTTTATCAGGTTATCGGTGCTTACGCCATAGCCATCATCGATAAGCGCGACCCGAAGCAGATCGTCGCCGCCCGAAAGCAGAGCCCGTTAGTAGTAGGCATCGGCGACGGTGAGTTCTTCCTCGGCAGCGACGCCAGTCCCATCATCGAGTACACCGACAAGGTGGTGTATATGGAAGACGGCAATATCGCTGTCATAAGGCTCGGCGAAGAGCCTAAGGTGGTAAGCATTCTGGGCGAGGAGCAGGAACTGGCGGTCAAGACTGTCGACATAGACCTCGGCCAGATAGAGAAAGGCGGCTATGAGCACTTCATGCTGAAGGAAATCTTCGAGCAGCCGGAGTGTCTTACCAACTGTATGCGCGGGCGCGTCAATGTGGAGGCAGACCATGTGACACTGTCGGCACTCATAGACTATCGTCGCCAGCTGCTCTCGGCAAAACGCGTACTGATAGTCGCCTGCGGCACCTCGTGGCATGCTGGTCTGATAGGCAAACAGCTGATAGAGACGTTCTGCCGAGTGCCGGTGGAGGTGGAGTACGCCTCAGAATTCCGCTACCGCAATCCCGTCGTCACAGAGGACGATGTGGTGATTGCCATCAGCCAGAGTGGAGAGACTGCCGACACACTGGCCGCCGTGCAGCTGGCCAAGGAGCGCGGAGCCTTTATCTATGGTATATGTAACGCTATCGGCTCTAGCATCCCGAGGGCTACCGACACCGGGACATACATCCACGTAGGTCCAGAGATAGGTGTAGCATCAACGAAAGCCTTTACCGGGCAGGTCACTGTGCTGACGATGTTCGCCCTGGCCCTGGCAGAAGCTAAGGGAACCATTGGCCGCGACGACTACCTGCGAGTGGTGAAAGGGCTGGCAGCAATACCGGACAAGATACGCGAGGTGCTTACCGCCAATGACAGAGTAAAGGATCTTGCACGCACATTCACCTATGCTCACAACTTCCTCTATCTCGGGCGCGGATTCTCCTATCCCGTAGCTCTTGAAGGAGCACTGAAGCTGAAGGAAATATCCTATATCCACGCCGAGGGTTATCCGGCTGCCGAGATGAAGCATGGTCCGATAGCACTCATCGACTCCGACATGCCGGTGGTGGTTATCGCCACTCATAACGAGCTATACGAGAAAGTACTCTCGAACATACAGGAGATTAAGGCGCGCAAGGGTAGGGTGATAGCCTTGGTGTCGAGGGGTGACAAGGTGATCTCACGCGTCGCCGACGAGGTGATAGAGCTTCCGGATGTCGAAGAATGTCTTGAGCCGCTGGTGGCAACGGTGCCACTGCAACTGCTGGCCTATCATGTTGCCGTCTGCAAAGGAAAAGACGTAGACCAGCCTCGTAACTTAGCAAAATCGGTGACTGTCGAGTAAATCGACTGTCACCTTTTTTATAAGGGTTAGGAAAGGAGTGCTGCAAAAGACCTCTTTTATGTAGTATAGACACCCTGTATTTTGATATTTAGAAAGAAAACCAGATAAGACAGATGAAAGATGTGACACTCGTCCTTCAGGACGGAACTCAATTCAAGGGAAAAAGCTTCGGCTACGACAGAGCGGTAGCGGGAGAAGTGGTGTTCAACACGGCCATGATGGGATATTCTGAGTCGCTGACAGACCCGTCGTATGCCGGACAGCTGATGGTTCTTACCTATCCGCTGGTAGGAAACTACGGTGTTCCGCCGCTCACCTTTGCAGCAAACGGGCTGCCCGACTTCATGGAGAGTGACCGTATCTATGCCTCGGCCATTATCGTAGCCGACTACAGCGAAAGCTTCTCTCACTGGAATGCCAAGGAGTCGCTCGGCGAATGGCTGCAGCGTGAGAAGGTGCCGGGCGTTACCGGCATCGACACCCGTGAACTGACGAAGGTCCTTCGCGAACATGGTGTCATGATGGGACGGCTGGAGTTTGAGGGTGACAACGTAGGATCGGCAGCCGCGGACGCGGAGTCCTATGGCTCGGTAAACTGGGTAGCACGAGTGTCGTGCAAGGATGTCATACGCTATAACGAGGGAGTTGGAAAGAAGGTCGTGCTTGTTGACTGCGGTGTAAAGGCCAACATCATTCGCTGTCTTGTGAACCGTGGCGTAGAGGTCGTCCGTGTGCCGTGGAACTACGATTATACGGGGATGGACTTCGACGGACTGTTTCTGGCCAACGGCCCTGGCGACCCTGACATGTGTGTCGATGCCGTAGAGATACTGCGCAAGCAGATGGCGCAGAGCCGTAAACCAATCTGCGGTATCTGTATGGGCAACCAGCTGCTGGCGAAGGCCGGAGGTGCCACTATATACAAGCTGAAGTACGGCCACCGCTCACACAACCAGCCAGTCCGTGAGGTTGGTACCAACCGCTGTTACGTGACGAGCCAGAATCACGGCTATGCCGTTGATGCGTCGACTTTAGGCCGTGACTGGCGCGAATTGTTCGTCAACATGAACGACGGTTCCAACGAAGGTATCCGTCACCAGACTAATCCGTGGTTCTCGTCGCAGTTCCATCCTGAAGCTTGTTCTGGTCCTGTCGACACGGAGTTCATGTTCGACAGGTTTATAGAGACATTGTAGTTGAAATATAGTTTAGCGAAAAGAGGTTTTAGAAGCATAAAAAGGACAAAGCAATGAGAGACGAGACGATAAAGAAAGTTCTGCTTCTTGGTTCAGGAGCCCTTAAGATAGGTGAGGCAGGAGAATTTGACTATAGTGGTTCGCAGGCCCTGAAAGCATTGCGTGAGGAGGGCATTAAGACCGTACTGATAAATCCGAATATAGCTACGGTGCAGACATCGGAGGGCGTCGCTGACGAGATTTACTTCCTTCCCGTTCAGCCTTACTTCGTAGAGAAGGTCATAGCAAAGGAGCGTCCCGACGGAATACTTCTGGCCTTCGGTGGACAGACAGCGCTGAACTGCGGCGTGGAGCTCTATAAGAACGGTGTCCTCGAGAAATATGGTGTGAAAGTGCTTGGAACACCGGTGCAGGCTATCATCGATACCGAGGACCGCGAACTGTTTGTTGAACGGCTCAACGAGATTGATGTCAAGACCATCAAGAGCGAGGCATGTGAGAATATTGAGCAGGCACGGCTTGCGGCAAGCGAACTGGGATATCCGGTCATCATCCGTGCGGCTTATGCTCTCGGCGGACTGGGCAGCGGATTCTGCGACAACGAAGATGAGCTGAACAAACTGGCCGAGAAAGCCTTCTCGTTCTCACCGCAGGTGCTTGTGGAGAAATCGCTCAAAGGATGGAAGGAGATAGAGTACGAGGTGGTACGCGATCGTTACGACAACTGCATTACTGTCTGTAACATGGAGAACTTCGATCCTCTCGGTATCCACACCGGCGAGTCGATAGTTGTGGCTCCTTCTCAGACGCTCACGAACTCAGAGTATCACAAACTGCGTGCCCTGGCCATAAAGATTATTCGGCATATAGGCATCGTTGGCGAGTGTAACGTGCAGTATGCCTTCGACCCGCAGTCGGAGGACTATCGCGTCATTGAGGTCAACGCCCGTCTGAGCAGGTCGTCGGCACTGGCATCGAAGGCTACTGGCTATCCGCTGGCTTTCGTTGCCGCTAAGCTCGGCATGGGCTACGGACTGTTCGAACTGAAAAACTCAGTGACAAAAACCACTTCTGCATTCTTTGAACCAGCACTCGACTACGTCGTGTGCAAAATTCCACGCTGGGACCTCTCGAAGTTCCATGGCGTCGATAAGGAACTCGGCTCGTCCATGAAGTCCGTCGGCGAAGTGATGGCCATCGGACGTACTTTCGAGGAGGCACTCCAAAAAGGTCTGCGCATGATAGGACAGGGAATGCACGGTTTTGTGGAGAACAAGGAACTGCGTATAGCCGACATCGACGCAGCACTGCGCGAACCTACCGACAAGCGTGTCTTTGTCATCTCAAAGGCCATGCACCTGCCTGAGTATGACATTGACCGCATACACGAACTGACAAAGATTGACAAGTGGTTCCTCGAGAAGCTGCAACACATCATCGACATCGACGAGCGTCTGAAGAAGCAGAACATCAACACTCTCGAGGCCTCGCTGCTGCGTGAGGCAAAGGTCTATGGGTTCACCGACTTCCAGATAGCCAGGGCAATAGGCCTTGAGGGAGAGACACCGAACATGCACCAGGCATCGCTACTTGTCCGTAGCCGCCGTAAGATGTTCGGCATCCTGCCCGTTGTAAAGCAGATTGACACGTTGGCTGCCGAGTATCCTGCACAGACCAACTATCTGTACGTTACCTATTCAGGCGTTGCCGGTGACGTCCAGTATATGCACGACAAGCGCAGCATAATAGTTCTAGGCTCCGGTGCCTACAGGATTGGCTCCAGTGTGGAGTTCGACTGGTGTGGCGTGCAGGCACTGAACACCGTCCGCAAGGAAGGCTGGCGCAGTGTGATGATAAACTATAACCCCGAGACTGTGTCGACAGACTACGACATGTGTGACCGTCTGTACTTCGATGAACTGACTTTCGAGCGCGTGCTTGACATCATTGA
>Ga0310697_10000278_pt1 | contig 72360 bp, 63 predicted proteins | sample 172DNAGHGlowgp2_FD_203883 | JGI IMG/M metagenome (GOLD analysis project Ga0310697, IMG submission 203883) | Sheep rumen microbial communities from Palmerston North, Manawatu-Wanganui, New Zealand - 1728 DNA GHGlow gp2 (v2) (version 2) | ecosystem: Host-associated > Mammals > Digestive system >...
CAAGCTTTTGGGGCGGCGTCTGATTGTACTCGAGGCGGGTCTTGCCCCCTCGAGCTCCCCCGCGGCTCTGTTTTCCAAAGCGATCGCGGTAGTTTTTTGACAGTCTCACCGCCCGGACACTTGTCCGGGCGGTTTCTCTATGGACTTTTTGATGTGACTCACACCGTCGGCACGGCGGGCGGCGTGAAGGTCACGCTGTCGAACTGAGACAGTTCCGAGACAATGCGGACGCTGTCGATGCGCAGCGCGATCGAAGACGCGTCGATGCCAAACTGCTCCAGAATCGACTGCAGCAGACTCTCCGCCCCGGCGTTTACGCAGGCAGTCAGATCCAGCTCTGCGCGGGTGATCATGGAGCTTTCCCTGTCCAGGGCCAGCACAACGGGGAGTTCTGCGGCCAGCACCGTGAGATCCAGCTTCGTCCCCTCCGGGAGAGCTTCTTCCAGCGCGCTCAGATCCAGATTGAGCAGCAGCTCCTGCACGATTTCGGCGGGGAGCACGCCCTCATAGACCAGGCTGTCCTTATTCTGGGTATCTTCGACCTCGGTGAAGTAGCTGCCGAGGCCCATGGCCAGCTTGAAGAGGTCGCCGGTCTTGACCGCGGGCGTGGCCTGGGCCTCGCTCTCGGCCGGAGCCTCGGTCTTTCTGTTCTCCCCGACCCAGCTCTTGCCGTTATCCCAGGAGGTAAAGACCGCGCTCGTGTCGCCGTCGCTGTGGGTGTAGAACAGCAGGCTCTGGGCAAAGTCCAGCTCGGGCAGAGACAGCTCCACATCGATCAGATTGCCGTTGGGATCACGCTGATGATCGCCGACAGCGCGGGCCTCCAGCTTGAGGGGCATATCCATGCCCAGCATGCTGAGCATAAGATCAGCGGAGAGCGTGGTGTCGGAGTGAAGGCTCTCCAGTTTTGACATTTTCTGCAGGCCCACAACCATGCGGGGCTCAAAGCTGCCGCAGGCGACGACCGCCAGCGCCACAGCCAGTACCAGTACCAGGCACAGAATCTTTTTCCAGAGTTTCATTTTCTTTCCCCCTTTGGAAGGATTTGGTTTCATTTTATCCTGTCATCTCTTGATACGCAAGAACTATGACGATGGACGGGGAAAGAAAGTTTCTTTAGAATTCTTAAGATCGGGAAGAGAGCGGCGTCAGAGCTCGATCCGGCACTGGCGGCCAGTCTCGGCATCCACATAGATCGTCACGCCGACGCCCTCTTCATTCTGGCAGAAGAAGGCATAGCAGGCTCTGTCCCGCCTGCCCTCGCTTTTGCAGATCTGTTTTTTCGTCTCCTGCAGAGTCAGTCCCTCCGGGAGGGCGGCGGCCGCCTCCTCCTCGCTCAGCATCCAGCTGACCTCCGCCCGGTCGGGGCAATAATCCGCGGCGTCAAAACCGCAAACGGCGCCGTTGTCCAGCGCCACCGAGACGCGCAGGGCGTTGTCCGGGCAGTCCGCGCCGTCCTGGCTGCCGCAGAAGCGAAGCTGCAGCACCGCGCCGTTCTGCTCTTCCCCGGCGTATACCAGGTCTTCATATCCGCGGCTGCGCAGAAAGTCTTCCGCGATGCTCCGCGCCTCGGCGTTCGGGATCACCGCCTCGCTCACCAGGCGGGAGCAGCTCATGCTCTCCACGCCGCAGCGGCTCACGCAGAGGAAGCTGTCCTCATAGCGGTAACAGCGCCGCCCCTCGCTGCCCTCGTAGCGGTACAGCAGCGTCAGCTCCTCCGGCTGCACGCCGAGGAAATCCGCCGCGGCCCCAAGCATCTCCTCCTCGGTCAGATACCCGGCGCGGCTCTGTTTTTCACAGCCGTAGCGCCCGTCGTAAGAGAACTTCTCCATCGGTGCAAGGCCCGCCTGATAGTCCAGCATCCGGGCGGAGAGCGGGGCGCCCTTCTCCGTCCCCACGTTGCGCAGGCGCTTCTCCCGGGAATCCAGGCGCACGTCCCCGGTGTTTACCTCGGCCTGCAGCGCGCGGAGCGTATCGGCAAAGTCGGAAGCGGCGGCGGAGAGCGCGTGCAAATGGCCCAGCTCTTCCTCGGAAAAGCCCTCGGCCGCCGCCGTGGGACAGAGGGAGATGGCGTAGTCGCCCGCCACGTTCAGAAAGGCGGCCAGCTGCTCCAGCTCCTGCGTGGCAAAGGGCAGGGCCAGCATGGCGCCCTCGGCGGCGCCGGCCTCGGCGTAGGCTTCGCCGCAGATGCGGGCGCACATGCCGCCGTCGGTGGCGTAGATGCTTTTTCCCAGCGCATCTGAGAGAGAGTCCACGGCCCGGACGGTCTCCTCGAAAGCCCGGGCGGAGATGTGCGCCTCCTCGCCCCGGTAATACAGGAGCCCGGCGTTCTGCGCCGCGGCCCAGCCGCCCAGCGCCGTCACGGCCGCCAGGGCATAGGAACTGAGGATGATTTTCGTTTTTCGCTTCATGATCAACACCTCTTTGCGGTAGTATTTCTCCAAAACAGTTTCTTTTCACTTGAAAATAATGCCACGGCGATTGCTGGCAAGCTTTGCACCGCCCGCGATCTTCTCAGCTTTTCTTTTTTCTTTCCTTGCAAAGAAAGCGGGGCCTTGTTATACTGAAACCAGAAGCTCCGACTGCGGTCGGCATACGGAATAATGTGTATTGGGAGGAGACAAGATGAGCAGAGAAATCCCCAGAAGAGACTTCCTGAAGGCGGCGGTCGCAGGTGCCGCCGGCCTTGCCGCCATGGGGGCGCTGGGCCCCACGGCATTCGCCGAGGGCGAAACGGCTGAGGGCGCGAAGCCCTTCGAGGGCAAGCCCAAGTTTGCGGGCGTCGGCAGCGTCCGCAGCGTCACGGACGATATTTATTACGTGGGCGTCAGCGATCGGCGCATCCAGTTGTTTGAAAACGTGTACCCCATCCCCCGGGGCGTGGCCTACAACTCCTATGTGATTCTGGATGAGAAGACCGCCCTGATCGACACGGTGGACCGCTCCGTCACCGGGCAGTTTTTCGAGAACCTGACCGCGGTGCTGGACGGGCGCGATCTGGACTATCTGGTGGTCAACCACATGGAGCCGGACCACAGCTCCGCCATCTCCGAGGTGCTGGTGCGCTATCCTGGCGCCCAGGTGGTCTGTACCGAGCAGGCCGCCGCGATCCTCAACCAGTTCTTCGCCTGTGACATTTCTGACCGGGCGATCTACGCCGCCGAGGGAGATACGCTGAATCTGGGCAAGCATACCCTCACCTTCGTCCACGCGCCGATGGTGCACTGGCCCGAGGTGATGATGAGCTTTGACGATGTGAGCGGCGCCCTCTTCTCCGCCGACGCCTTCGGCAGCTTCGGCGCGCTCAACGGCAACCTCTTTGCCGACGAGGTGGATTTTGAGAAGGACTGGCTGCCTGACGCGCGGCGCTACTACTGCAACATCGTGGGCAAGTACGGCGCGCAGGTGCAGGCCGTTCTGCAGAAAGCGGCGGGCGTGCCCATTCAGATGCTCTGCCCTACTCATGGCCCGGTCTGGCGGGAGAACCTGGAGTGGATCCTGGAGAAATACGACCGCTGGAGCAGCTACACCCCGGAGGATCAGGCAGTCATGGTGGTCTACGGCTCCGTCTACGGCGGCACCGAGAGCGCGGCCAACGCTGTGGCGGCAATGCTCTCCCAGAAGGGCATTGCCGATGTGCGGGTCTATGACGTGTCCAAGACCCACGTGAGCGAGCTGATCGCAGAGGCCTTCCGCTGCAGCCACATTGTGCTGGCCTCCATCACCTATAATATGGGCGTATTCACGCCGATGAAGAACTTCCTGCTGGATCTGGAGGCCCACAACCTGCAGAACCGCAGCTTCTCCCTGCTGGAAAACGGCAGCTGGTCCCCGGCGGCGGGCAAGCAGATGCAGTCCATCCTGGACCGTCTTCCCGGCACCTCCTACACGGGCAAGATCGTCACGATCCTCTCTTCGCCCAGCTCGGAGGATTACAAGGCCCTCGCCACCATGGCCGAGGCCATCGTCGCCTCCATCCAGGCAGGGCCCATCAACGCGCCCGAAAAGGCCGAAACAGAGGTCAAACGCTGGGTCTGCAAGCTCTGCGGCTATGTCTACGAGGGCGAGGAAGTGCCCGCGGAGTACAAGTGCCCGATCTGCGGCGCCGGTGCCGACAAGTTTGAACTGGAGTAAGCGCTCCGCCTGCCGGAGGCCCTCCTGTTCCGGAAGGATGAGCGTATGAGTTCTCGTTTTGCCCTGCGCCGGATCGGTGATTCCCGCAGGATGATCATGGGCCTTGCCACCTTGTGGATCGCGCTGTTCCACTCAAGCTCCCTGGACTTTCTGCAGTCGGAGACGCTGCTGCGGCTGCACCTGGCCGGAACGCTGGACTTCCTGCAGAAGATCGGCAACTGCGGCGTGGACATCTTTCTGTTCCTCTCGGGCTACGGGCTCTATCATTCCCTGTGCCGGAACGGTGCCGTTCTCCCGTTCTATCGGCGGCGCTTTCGCCGGGTGCTGCCCACGGTGCTGCTGGTCTCGATCCCCGTCAGCGCCATGCTGGGGGCGGAGAATCTGGGGGAATACTGCCGGAACGCTTTCCTTTACGGCCTTTTTCTGCCGGGCTGCACAAACTGGCGCTTCTGGTACTGTTCCTTTCTGCTGGCGCTCTATCTGCTCTATCCGCTGATCCACCGGGTGCTGCGGCGCTTCGATCTGGGCGGCGCGCTGGGCCTTGCTGCCCTGTCCGTGCTGCTTACGCTGCTGCTGCGGCAGTACGCCCCACGCTACTTTTATCAGATTGAGATCGGCACCACCCGCATCCCCGTCTTCGTGCTGGGCGCCTGGGTCGGCAAACGCAGCCGGGAGGGGGCAAGCCTGCCGGGCTGGCTGGCGCTGCCGGCGGCGCTCCTGCTGCTCGGGATCCTGTACTGGCAGAAGCATCTGGTGCTGGGTGCGCAATACGCGTTCCTCTGGCGCTGGCTCTATCTGCCGCCCGTGCTGCTGCTGATCCCGCTGCTTGCGCGGCTGGATGAGGCGCTGGGGGAAAGGGGACTCCACAGACCGCTCTCCTTCTTCGGCGACTACTCGCTGGAGATCTATCTGCTGTACGAAAACCTGTACCTCGCGCTGGGCGGCGTTTTTCAGGCCTCCGACGGGGTGGGGATCAGTTACGCGCTGCCCTGTTTTGTGACGGCGCTGCTGCTCTCTTTCGCGCTCAAGCGCGCGGCTGCGCTGCTCACCGACGGGCTTTTCGGCAAAGCGTCCGAATAAGAATAACGCAAACAGCAAACGCAGTAAGCCGCAGGGAGAAATCCCTGCGGCTTTAGACTGTAGACAAACGCATGTGACAGAAGTTGGACACGCATGGGGAGAGCGCGAGAGGAAGATTCCCCCGGCGGGGGAAATGTCCGCGGAGCGGACAAAAGGGGGAAGGAGATTGGTTATTCCCTCTCGCGTTTGATATACTCAAGGTGTCGACACTTTGTCGACACCTTGAGCCGCAGGGAGAAATCCCTGCGGCTTTGCTGTGCTCCGAGCCGTTGACAATTGCCCGTACCGGGATTAAAATATACTTAAAGGGTAATCCCCGTACAACAATTATGAAAAAAGGATGGATGCAATCATGAAACAGATGAAACTGGCCCTTTGCTTCACGCTGGCCGCCGTCATGCTGCTCGGCTGCGGCACCTGCGCCTTCGCCGAAGGCAGCACCGGCACCTCCTCCGCTCCCGGCCTGGACGAGACTGTCACCGTCAGCGTCACCGTGGAAGACGGCGTGATCACCGACGTGACCGCTGAGACCGACAAGGCCGAGGAGACCGTCGGCCGCGAGGCCCTGACGTCGATCCCCGCCGCCATGGTGGAGCAGAACAGCGTCAAGGTGGACGGCGTCTCCGGCGCCACCGCCACCAGCAACGCCGTGCTCGCCGCCGCCGCGCAGGCCTACCTGCAGGCCATCGGCGTGGACGTGGACCTGGACGCCTGGGCCGCCGCCGCGGGCTACAGCAAGGGCGGCGCCGTTGTCGACACCGTCACCTCCGCCACCGAGTCCGGCGTGGGCGGCATCAACTTCGGTGATGTGGATCTGTCTGACGAACTGAAGAAAGAGCTGATCGTCGAGTACCTGAAGGGCGCCGAGGGCAACAACCGCGAGATGTACCAGATCGCCACCTGCATCAACAACATCCCCACCATCGGCAGTGTGGAGTACGTCCTGGATCCCGAGGACATGACCCTCTTCGGCTCCAGCGAGACCAACACCGCCAAGCTCAACAACATGAACCTGAACCCCTCCGTGGACCTCTACTGGACCCGTCAGATCCGCGCGGGCGACGTCTGCTCCGAGCAGGCCCCCGTCCTGCCCAGCTACTTCATGAGCTACGGCGTGCAGATCACCGGCACCTACAAGCCCATCCGCTTCGCCGAGCTGAGCGAGGAGGAGAAGCCCATCTACGTCGCCAAGGCCCACTACTACTTCGAGACCCTGGACACCACCGCCCAGCTGGCCGCCATGGACGACGACGCCCTCTATGAGTACCTGAGCGCCTCTCCCATGAACTTCTACCAGATCATCCCCAGCCGCATCGTCGTGACCTCTCCCTGGTTCCTGAACGTGTATGACACCGGCTACGCCCGTCAGTTCGTGGACGAGGGGCTGCAGGCCAAGCTGCTGGCCGCCGTGCAGGAGCAGTACCCCGAGGCCGAGGCCCTGACCACTCTGGACTTCGCCACCTTCTCCGCCACCGGCCTGAAGACCCAGCAGACCCTGACCTTCGACCGCTGAGACACAGCAAAAACACATACAGCCATTACAAAAGGCCGCCCTTTCGGGCGGCCTTTTTGCGTTATGATGCCGTTCTCGCTCACGCGGCCTGCAGGCCGGCGCTGAGTCCCAGATTGGCGCGGATATCCTCCGCCACCTTCGCGATCCGGCCGGGGGTGAAGGGGCTTTCCAGCCCGGCGGCCTCGGCCGTGGCGATCATGCCGTCGTAGTCCCGCGGCAGGGCCTGCAGATATTTCTCCAGCCCCGCGCCGCGCTCCTGCTGCTCCAGCTCCCAGATCTGCAGGGCGATGTCGTTGGACACCGGATAGCTGATCACATAGAAGGGCTGCTCAAAGAAATGGAGAATGTCGATCCAGCTCAGGGCGTAGTACTCCTCGCTGTATCCGTCGTAGTAGCCGAAGTCGATGGCAAGCTGCAGGGACAGGTCGTTGAGAAAGTCCGCGTTCAGCTCTTCCGTGTCGGCGGCGTACACAGCCCGCTCGAAGGCCGCGAAGGAGGCCTGCTGCACATAAAGCTCCAGCGTATCCTTCCACTTGATCTGCCGCAGATTTTCAAGCCGCTCCGCGTCGAGGCTCCCCTCCGCGTAGTCCAGCATCAGATACTCCATGGCCTGGGAGAAGACCTCCGCCACGTCGATGCTCTCAGAGGCGTTGTAGTTCACATAGGCGTCCACAAAATGTCCGAACTCGTGGGCAAAGCCCAGAATGTCCGAGTCGTCCCCGTAGGGGTTTACAAACACGAAGGGGGCGTCATAGTCATTCAGATAGCTCTGAAAGGATTTCCCGGCCTTGTTCTGGCTCAGGCTCACATCATAGAGCTCATAGCGGCTCATGAAGTCAAAGGCGTCGCGCACGTCCCCGCCCATGGCGCGGGCGCCCGCGCGCACGATCCTGTACAGCTCGTCCGCCTCCAGCCAGGGGTAGTCCGCCGTATAGGGATCCAGCTGCTCATAGAGCGGCACGATCCGCGTCCGGATCTCTTCAATATAGCGCCCGGCCTCCTCCGGTGTATAGTCCCGGTCGAAGCTGTAGGCGTAGGCCATCTCCTCGTAGCTTGCAAAGCCCAGCTTCTCCGCCAGGGTCTTCCGCGTGGTCACAAGGTCGATGTAAAGCTTGCTCATACGCTCGTTGTACTGCCGGTAATAGGCCATGAGCGCGCTGTCGTACTCAACATCGTTTGCCTCCGCAAGATAGCTGTAGAGATCGACCTCGCGGCCGCGCAGCGTGATGGTCGGGCTGGTGGAGAGCTCCCGGTAGGCGGCGAGCAGGCTGCTCTCCCGGTGCATCAGTTCCATCGTCTCCTCGTTGTAGGTGGAGAGGGAGGCGTCCGCGTATTCGCCGGCGAAGCCCTCCCAGAAGTACTCCTTCTCCAGCCGGGCAGCCAGCGAAGAGCCGCCGCAGAGATAGTACATGTCCTCCATCATTTCCTGCAGGTCGTAATACGCGTCCTGGCACCAGCTGAGCTCAGCGGCGTAGTATTCGTCCGTCATGTCCAGGCAGGAGCGGATCTCCGCCAGGCAGTACATGGTGTCAAAGTGATAATAGTCTTCGTAGCACAGATCCAGCAGATTTGTCACCGCGCGAAACGGGCCGCCCTTGTCCAGGGCTTTCTCCAGCTTGGCGAGCCTGCGCTCCATATCGTCCAGCGTGCTCTGCGGCCGCTCATAGACCATCTGGGAAAAGCGGGGGATCTTCTCGTCGTCCCCGGAGCCGAACAGGGAGCCAAGGCGGCCCGTCAGCATCGGCGCGCCGCAGCCGGAGAGCAGAACCACGCAGAGCAACAGCGCCAGGATCATCCGGATTTTTTTCTTCATCTCTTGTCCTCCGTTTTGTTCTGTTTTTGAGTATACCATAAGGATCATCGGATAGCAAAATCAATTGTAGCGCAAATTCGCCGAAAAGCCTTGCCAACAGGGGAAAATCATTCTATAATTAGAACTATCGAACACGAAAACGCAAGAAGGAGGTCCCCATGAGCGAAATTTACGTTACCGGTCACCGCAATCCTGATACCGATTCCATCGTCGCCTCCATGGCCTATGCCCAGCTGCGCAACGCCCTGGGCGACCGGGAGTACAAGGCCGTGCGCATCGGCGCCATCAACGATGAGACCCAGCGTCTGCTGAACCATTTCGGGATGGAGCCGCCTCCGCTGATCAAGAACATGCGCACCCAGATCCGGGACCTGGATTTTGACCCCACGCCCGCGCTGAACAATTCTGTCACGATCCATCTGGCCTGGCAGACCATGGGAAACGACTCGATCAACGTGGTCCCCATCGTGGATGAAAACGGCCACCTCTTCGGCATGCTCTCCGCCGGCGACATTGCCACCTATGACATGCAGACCCTGAACCAGAACCGGGTGGACGACGTGCCGATCTTTAATCTGCTGAGCGTTCTGGAAGGTACGCTGGTCAACGAATACGAGCTTGCGCGGGACAGCGTCTCCGGCGAGGTGTACATCGTACTGCCCCTCAAGTATGAGGATCAGGCCCTGACCAATCCGGACAGCATCCTCATCTGCGGCGATCAGCCCGAGATCATCGACAGGGCCATCGCCTGCGGCGTTAACTGCGTGATCCTCTGCCGCGCCGAGGTCCGCCCGGAGTGGACGAAGACCGAGAGCACGGTGATCATCTCCACGCCGCTCTCCGCCCGCCGGGTCTCCCGCCTGATCTATCAGGCGCTGCCCGTGGCCCGCATCGGCAAGCGCAGCGACATCCTGGCCTTCCGTCTCAGCGATTATCTGGACGACGCCAAGGAGATCATGCTCAAAAGCCGCTTCCGCAGCTACCCCATTCTGGACGAAAACGAGCAGGTCGTAGGTACGATCTCCCGCTTCCATTTGCTGAAGCCGCGGCGCAAGCAGGTGGTCCTGGTGGATCACAACGAGGCCGCCCAGTCCGTCCCCGGCCTGGAGCAGGTGGACATTCTGGAGATCATCGACCACCACCGCCTGGCCGATATTCAGACCGGCCAGCCCATCCGGGTCCGCAACGAACCCGTGGGCAGCACCAACACCATCATCACCGCCATGTATCAGGAGCACGGCGTGGTGCCGCCCCCGAAGATTGCGGGGCTGATGGCAGGCGCCATTCTGTCCGATACGGTCATGTTCAAGTCGCCCACCTGCACCAAGCGTGACATCGCCATGGCCGAGCGCCTGGCACGCTTTGCCCGCATCTCGCTGGACGAGCTGGGCAAGGAGCTCTTCTCCTCCGGCGCGTCCGACGGCAAGAGTGCCGAGGAACTCTTCAAGACCGACTACAAGCAGTTCCACATCTCCGGCCAGAACATCGGCGTCAGCCAGATCACCAGCGCGGACGCGGAGCATGTGCTGCAGCGCCGCGAGGAGTTTGCCGCCGTCATGAAGAAGGAGCAGGCCTCTCTGGGTTACGATCTGGTGATCCTGATGATCACCGATGTGCTGCAGGAGGGCTCGTACCTGCTCTATGTTGGCAGCGACGATACGATCCAGCAGGCCTTCGGCGTGGAGCCGGAGAACAAGCAGGTCTTCCTCCCCGGCGTCATGAGCCGCAAGAAGCAGATCATCCCGATGCTGACGGCTCTGTGGGGCTGACGTCAGAAAAACGCAGAGAGGTCATCCGGCCGCGCAGGCGCGGCCGGATCGACCGCCTGCGTTTTTCTTCCTTTCAACTGCAAAGCGCAAGGCTTTGCAGTTGTTTTGTACGGGAATTTTTTGACGAAGCTCGTTCCGCTTCGCTTCCCCGGTTACCGAAGGAGCCGGGAAAGCTGCGCATCCACTCCCTCCGTCTTCCTTTCCAACCCAAAGCGCAAGGCTTTGGGTTGGTTTTTTCAGGGGGTTTTACGCTCGGATTACAAGGCAGCGGTATGCGCCCCCCATTCTTTCTTTTCGTTGCGCCGAAAAGAAAGAACGCGCCGCGCCCGGTGTAAGAAAGGAAAGATCGCTGGCTTGGTGGCAGGTGACAACCTACGGTCAAAACCACATTCGCCGCCTTCCTAATGTTGGCATGCCTTGGGTGTTTCAGTGTTCGCTGTCGCTATGGCGTGCAGCTCGCAGATTATACTTCTCCCGTGCAGGCGGCTCGAAAAAGTACGTCTTTCATTGTAGGGGCCGACGCCTCGGCGGGCCGGAAAGGCCTCGTAGCGCCGAGCATTGCTCGGCGTTTCTTCTTCGCCGACCAATGCTCGGCGCTACGGTCGGATGAGCGTGTCCGCGGGCAACGGCAATCCCCGCCCCTACTGGCCACTGACCACTGGCCATTTGCTTCTCTGCCACACACAAAAGCCGCCGCCTTTTCGACGAAAAGGCGGCGGCTTTTGTTCCGTTTTGCTCCCGTTCACTCCGTGGACGGTGGGAGATTCTCAATGTAGATCCAGGAGTCATGCTTGGGCAGGTAGTTGATGACCACCGGCACAAAGCGGGCGGCGGGCGTGCCGAAGGTGACGCCGCCGGCATACTCCACGTCCTGCAGATTGTAGGTGAAGGTGTACATGTCCGTCTCGTAATAGACCCGGTCAAAGACCTTGAAGAACAGCACCGAGTTCTGGCCGTTGTTCTCGTCCTCGCCCACCAGGGACTTGGGGGAGTTTACGTAGATGGATAGAAGTTTTCCCGGTTGCCGGTCCTTGAGCTCGTTTGCCACATGCAGGGCAAAGCCGCAGACGGCGTTTACCGGCGTGGGCGTCGTGGACATCTCCGAGGAGTACATGAACTTCATGGGCGCCTGGCCCTTGTTCGTCTCGGGCACCGGGTGCATCACGTCGGCCAGCACCACCTCGTCAAAGCCCATGGCGTAGAGCTCCTCGCACAGCTCCACAATGTAGCGGCGCAGCTCCGGATTATAGGGGTCGAGCCAGGTACCGGTGTCGTCGATATAATCCGCGCCGTAGTCGGTGCGCAGGGAGAAGCTGGTCGCCCGGGAGGCGAGCATGGCGTCCACGCAGCAGCTGATCTGCGCCACCATCCAGATGTCTTTCTCCTCCATGTTCTTGAGCTCTGTCACCCAGCCAGCAATGTTGTCCGTCACCGTGTTCTGGTAGTACAGGCCGTAGCTGAGCGCCGCCTCAGACTGGGAGGCCCAGTTCAGGACGCCGCTGCGGGGCTTCATCTCCAGCAGCAGAGCGTTGCCGCTGTTGAGGCGCCCGGCCTTCTCCAGCAGGTTATCGTAATTCAGATCGTCCGAGCCGATGTAGATGGCGCGCACGGGATTGGTGCCCCGGCCCGCCGTGGCCTCCACATGGGAGTAGTCCGGCACGTCGAACACCAGACTGGTCTCCACCCGCTCAAAGGTCTTGACCTCATGGCCCTGACTGTCGATGTGGGTGCCCTCGTTCTGCTCCATACCGGGCAGGACGACCTCCACGCCGTCCTTGCTGATGACCGCGTACTTCTGCACCGTGTAGAACAGAACTACGGCCAGCACCAGCAGCGCCAGCACCGCCACGAAGGGGATCAGCGCATAGTTGCGCTTTTTCCGGCTGCCCTTGTAAAATTCCAGATTTCTTGCCAAGTGTTATCCCTCTATTTTCCGGATGCGCCGGATATGGCGCTCGTCGTTGGAGAAAGGCGTGTCCAGAAAGGTGTCCACGATCTTCAGCGCAAGCCCCTCGCCCACGACGCGGGCGCCCAGCGCCAGGATGTTGGCGTCGTTGTGGGAGCGCGTGGCCTCGGCCGAGAAGCAGTCCCCGCAGAGAGCCGCGCGGATGCCGGGGATCTTGTTGGCCGTGATGGAGATGCCGATGCCGGTGCCGCAGATCAGGATGCCGCGGTCGCACTCGCCCCCGGCCACCGCCAGGGCCACCGCCCGGCCGTAGTCCGGATAGTCGCAGCTGGCCTCGCTGTAGGTGCCGTAGTCCTTATACTCGATGCCGCGGGCCTCCAGATGCTTCATGATCGCCTGCTTGAGCTGATAGCCGCCGTGATCGCTGCCGATTCCAAGCATGATGCCTTCCTCCGCATATTCTTCGTTCATTCTGCCCGCGGGAAAACCGCAGGGACAGTATTTTTATTGTATCACCTTCCCTGTAAAGGTTCAAGCAAAACCTTTCCCGTTGCAATTTGAAAAAACTGGTGTTATAGTAGGGTTACATAACGCCATCCTCTAAAAGGGAGGGAGGCCCTCATGGCCAATCTGAAAAACGCAAAGACTGTCTATACTTTGCCCGGTCCGCTCTATTGCGCCGGCGCGCCGCTGCTGATCGCGGGCGGCGAGCTGCTGGAGGCGGACGCACTCCAGTACTGCCGGCTGCGGCTGCAGGTCCTTGACGACGCGCGCATCGCGAGCGTCACCGTCGCCGTACAGGCGCTGGACGAGGCCGGAGCGGCCCTGGGGCTGGAGCAGCCCTACCGCTTTCTGACCCGGGCCGGACGGGACGATATCATCGGCGAGCAGGAGCCCATCCTGCTCGCTCTCAGCGGCGCGGCGTCCTTCCGCGTACGGATCCTGTGCGCTGCCGTAAACGATGGGACCTGGACGGCGGACGCGCTCTGGGAGCCTCTCCCCGCGCCGAAGACGCTGGAGGAGCACTATGGGGAAGAGGAACTGGCCGAGCAGTTTCGCATCCGCTACGGTTCGGACTGCCGCTATGCCATCACGGCGGCAGAGGATCTGTGGTTCTGCACCTGCGGCTCGCTCAACCGCAAGGGCGAGAACAGCTGCCATCGCTGCCACCGGGTGCGTTCCGCGCTGGAGAACGTGCGCGTAGACGCCCTGCAGGCCGAGAGCGACAGCCGCGCCCGCAAGGCGCCGCTGCGGCTCAGGCAGCTGCAGGAGGACCGCCGCAGCCTGACAAAGCAGCTGATCCGCGGCGCGGCGCTGGTGCTGCCGCTGCTGATCCTGATGATCGGACTTCTGATCGCGGTGCCGCGGGAGATCGAACGCAAAAATCTATACGAGGGGGCCCAGTGGCTGGCTGGCATCGGCGAGTTTGACGCCGCGCGGGAGACCTATGCCTCCCTGGGCGATTACCGGGACAGCGCAGAGATGGCGGGGCAGGGCATCGATTATCTGCATGCCTGTGAGGTCCGCCGCCGGGCTGAGCAGAACGACCCCTCCGCCCTGCAGATGGTGGGGCACACCCGCGCCGACCTGAATGACGAGACTTCCGCCGCCATGCTGCTCTATGAGGCGGCGCAGCAGGAGTTTGAGGCTCTCGGCGACTATAAGGACAGTGCGGAGCTGGCCGCCAAATGCGCCGAAGGCCTGACTGCGAGCCGTCTGCTGATGCGGCAGGCCGCCTTTGACCGGGCAAACAGCCTGATGGAGAGCGGGAAGCTCTCCGCAGCGCGGCTCGCCTTCCTCGGCCTGGGGGAGGAGACACAGGCCTGTGAGCCGATCTACCGCAAGGCCGCGGCGCTGACCGAATACATCCGGCACTACAACATCCGCGGGATCTATGCCTCCCTGAGCATGGAACCGGAGCAGACCTCCTATTTCTCCATGCCGAAGGACAAGGCCCTGAACCTGGGCAGCCAGAGTGTGGCGGATCTGCTGGCCGCCGGCGGAGAGGATCCGGCGGAGCTGCAGCTGGAAGAGGAGCCCGGCGCCGACATGCTGCCCCTGGACGAGGCGGTGATCGCGCTCATCGGCAGCATCGAGGGCTATCCCGGGACGGAGGAGCTGCTGGCCGCCATCGAGGACGCCACAGACCTGACCCACGACTTCTATACCCTCTGCGAGAGCGGGGACATCCCGGCGGCCTACGAGTGGCTCACGGGCTTTGACGGTGAGTTTGAGAACCGCGAGGCCTGGATGCACGACCTGGAGCTCTATCTGCCCTTCTGCGGCGAGTGGTCGCTCTACATGGGCGACGCCACCGTGATCCCCCTGACCATCGGGGAAAACACTTCCTGCAAGAATTTCTTCACCCGCGTGCGCATCCAGAGCGGCGTGGCCACCCTGCGCATCACGGACGTGACCGGCGGCTACAGCGTGGAGCTGCAGGCCGACCAGGGCGACGACCATTTTGTCAACGATGAAAACGGCCACTGCCTGGTGATGATCAACGGCGTGGGGCATTTCATCTACATGAAGTACAACGCCCGCGGCGAGCTTGCCAGCAGCTGCGAGTATGAGATCGTCGGATAAAACGCGGAAATCCCCCGGAAGATCCGGGGGATTTCTCATATATTCAGATGCGGCGGTAGAGATGCGTGTACTCGCGCAGCTTCTTTGCCAGCTCTTTGGTCAGGGCGTCCGGCGCCATGCGCCACTGCCAGTTGCCGCCGAGACTGCCGGGTGCGTTCATGCGCGCCCAGGCGTCCAGCTCCAGCACGTCCTGCATCTGCACGACGAAAAGGCGGGAGGCCGTGCCCATGCCGGCGCGGATCATGCCCCAGCACCAGCCCTCTTCTTCGGTGATGCGCATGTAGCGCTCAGCGAAGCGGAGGTGCTTTTTCTTATTGGTCTTCAGCCAGCCCTTGACGGTCTCGTTGTCGTGGGTGCCGATGTAGCAGACGCTGTTTTCCTTGCAGTTATGGGGCATATAGGGCGCGTCTCCGTCGGCGTCGAAGCCGAACTCCAGGATCTTCATGCCGGGAAAGCCCGAGTCAGCCAGCAGCTTTTCCACCTCGGGCGTGGTGTAGCCCAGATCCTCGGCGATGAATTCCAGACCGGTGAACCAGTTTTTCAGCACGCCGATCAGCCCCATGCCCGGGCCGGGCTTCCAGCGGCCGCGGCGGGCGGTCTTGTCGCCGTAGGGCACAGCCCAGTAGCTCTCAAAGCCGCGGAAGTGGTCGATGCGGATCACGTCGAAGAGCTTGCCTGCGCCGTCCACACGGCGGATCCACCAGCCGTAGCCGTCAGCCTTCATGGCGTCCCAGTCGTAGAGCGGATTGCCCCAGAGCTGGCCGTCCTCGGTGAAGGCGTCGGGCGGGACGCCGGCCACCTCGGTGGGCACGTTGTCCTCACCGAGCTGGAAGAACTTCGGCTCACTCCACACGTCGGCGGAGTCCAGCGCCACATAGATGGGCACGTCCCCGATGAAATGGATGCCCTTGCCGTGGGCGTAGTCCCGCAGGGCCTCCCACTGGCGGAAGAACAGGAACTGGAGGAAGACGAAAAAGTCCACATCCTCTTTGAGTTTCTCGCCATAGGCGGCCACGGCCGCCGGGCGGTGCAGGCGGATGTCCTCATCCGGCCACTCGATCCAGCTCTGCATATCGAAATGGCCCTTCACTGCCATAAAGAGGGCATAATTTTCGATCCAGGCGGCATTTTCCCGCCGGAAGGCGGCGACTTCCCCGGCATAGCGCTCCTGCCCACGCTGGAAGGCCAGGCGCAGCACCGGGAAGCGGTTTTCGTAGATCTTCGCGTAATCGGTGCGCTCCGGGTTATCCCCCCAGTCGCGCTTCGCGATCTCGCTTTTTTTCAGGAGCTTATCCTTCACCAGCAGGTCCAGGTCGATGTAATAGGGGTTGCCTGCATAGGTGGAAAAGGAGAAATAGGGGCTGTCGCCATAGCTGGTGGGGCCGAGGGGCAGCAGCTGCCAGTACTTCTGACCGGCGGCCTTCAGGAAGTCCACAAACTGATAGGCGCTTTTGCCCATGGTGCCGATCCCGTAGGGGGAAGGCAGCGAACTCATCGGCATCAGGATGCCGCTGGAGCGGGTCATAAAAAACAACTCTTTTCATTACGGGGCGGCGCCCGGTACAGGCCGGCGGCCGCGCCCTTGATGGTTGGAAAACATTGCTATTATACTCCTTCTTTCCCGTCTTGTCCACCGCAGCCTGTCGACTTTTCCCTGTGATACGAAACGGCGGCGAACGCGCAGCCTCCTGCCGGGCGCCTGCTTTCCCGGCCCGCTGTCCCCTACAGCAGACCGGCGTAGACCGACAGGAAGTGGAAGAAGGTACCCAGCAGGCAGAAGACGTGAAACACGCTGTGGCTGTAGCGTTTCTTCTTCCCGACCCCGTAGAGGACGGCCCCGATGGAGTACATCACGCCGCCGAGGACGAGATAGGTCAGCCCCGGCTTTCCCATATGCCGCAGCAGCTGCGGGATTCCAAAGAGGATGGACCAGCCGCTGCCCAGATGGCAGAGCACGCTCACCAGCGAGAAGCGGTCCACATCCACGGCGGTGAAGACGATGCCCAGCACCGCAAAAAACAGCACCACGCCCAGCAGCACCCATCCCCGGGCTCCGCCGACGCCCAGCAGCGCCACCGGGATATAGGTGCCCAGTACCAGCAGATAGACATTGCAGTGGTCGATCACCCGCAGCACCTTCTTGCCCTTCACCCGGGGCGAGAGGGCATGATAGAGGCAGGAGATCGTGTAGAGCAGCACCGTGGCCGCGCCGAAGAGGGCGGCCGTGGTCACGGCCAGGGCTCCCCTGGCCCGCACCAGCATCAGCACCAGCGCCGCCACGCCCAGCAGCGCGCCGATGCCGTGGGAGATGGCGTTGAAGAGTTCCTCCCCCAGCGTGTAGTCCGGGATGCGGATCTCCCGCTTTTTCTTTTCTTCCATCGTGTTCCTCCCGGTTGCGTCCGCCTGCGCCGCGGGGGCGCTCAGGCTTCCTCCTTTGGGCTCTCCTGCTCCTCCAGCAGCTTTTTCAGCTCTTTGGTCTCCGCCTCCACATCCTTTTTCATCCGGCGCAGACTGTCGTGATGCTCGGCTTCCGCGCGGGCGCGGTCCTTGCGGAGCTCCCGCTCCATCTCATGCAGGGCGGGCTTTTCCGCGGCCGCCTTCTTGAGCTCCCGCGCTTCCTCCCGAACCTGCTTTTTCAGATCGCCCAGATCCTGGCGGCTCTGCCGTGCGGCCTCCTTGAGCTCCGCGCGGAGCTCATGCTCCGTTTTCTTATAATCTTTCATTTTCAGTTCCTCCTGTTCCTTGATGCGGCGGTAAAAGGTGTTGGGCTTCAACCCCAGCTCCGCCATGGCCTGGCGCGCGCTGATCTCTCCGCCCTTCCAGCGGGCAACCACCGTGTCAAACAGCGCATCGTCCACAGCGATGGGCTTGCGGCCCTTGTAGCGCCCTTCCGCCCGGGCCTTTTCGATCCCGTCGCGCCGCCGCTTTCCGGTCCCGTCCAGAGCGAGCAGGGCCGCGCAGAGCGCGAAAAACGCCTCTCCCTGTCCGTTCCGGGTGTCTATCCCTTCTTCCAGGCTGATCAAATCTCCCCCGCGCGCATGGAGCGCCGTCAGCGCCCGCAGGATCTCCGAGGTGTTCTCCCCCGCGCAGGCGAGGCTTTCAACCCGGATCCAGTCTCCGGGCTTCAGATCTTCCAGCACTGTCTGAAAGTCTTTCCGGCTTTCACAAAGATTCTTTTGCATGCAAACACCTTCTTTTTGTGACACCGACAAAATAACACGTCCGCGATACTGTGTCAATAGATTTTATTGTTTAATTTTGACACATTTCAAAAATTGCCCAGTTTTTATTGAAACAATTCGAAGTCCTTCGACTCCGCTGCGCTCCGCTCCCTGAAGGACTATCTACGCGTCGAAGCATGACAAACAGTCTGTTACTGCAAAAAGGACAGCCCGGGGCGATGCCCCGGGCTGCTGCTTTCGTTTGTGTTTAGTCGGTCAGGTCCAGCATGTAGCTGCTGTTCTCGCCCAGAACGGTGGTGGGGAGCTTGCCGTCCCACTGCTTGATCCGGTAGTACTCGATGAGCTCATCCGTCAGGGATTCGGAGATGCGCTTATTCATCTCGGCCTCTTTCTCACCGGCGTAGAGCGCGGCCTCGGCCTGCACCTTGACCACTTCCAGCTCGGCGTTGGCGGCGATGACGGCCTTCTCGGCCTCGGCGTTGGCCGCGATCACGGCGCGCTTGGCGGTGGCTTCCTCCTCCATGGTCTTCTGGGCCTGCTCGGTCTCGGCGGTCAGCTTGTTCTGGGCCGCCACCTGCTTGGCCTCGACGGCGGTGGTGAAGGCGTCGGTGAAGTCGATGTCCTCGATGGCGATGGATACGATGGTGATGCCGTAGCGGCGCATATCCTCGGCAGTGCTCTCGGCGATCATGTCTGACAGATCATTGCGCTTGGCGATCAGATTCTCCGCCGAATAGCGGGAGAAGACGGCCTTGGTGTTCTCCAGGATGCGGGGATACATGACGTTCTCATAGTAGTGGATACCCACGGTGCGGTAGAGCTCCTGCGCGGTCTCCTGGTCGATGCAGTAGTTGACGGACAGCTGCAGGTCCACCTGCTGGATGTCGCTGGAGAAGGCCTCGGTCTGGATCTGCACCTTCTGGGTGCGGTTGTCCATCTTCACGACCTCCTGCCAGGGCAGGATCAGGTGGGCGCCGGCGCTGATGGTGCGCTCCTCCACGCGGCCGAAGGTGGTCAGAATGCCGGTGTAGCCCGTGGGTACCACGGTGACGCTGCTGAGCATCACAGCCACCAGCAGTACGATGAGCGCCAGCAGCTGCACGGGGCGGCTGCGCCAGACCCGCTTGATGACGGTCTGGCCCCGCTCATTGACGATGGACTTTCCCTGAAAGCCCAGGGCCACAAACAGGCCGACGGATACGATCAATCCCAAAAACAATGCAAACATTCTAAATACCTCCTCTGCTGTCTGTTTGAGGATATGACGGCGAAAACGCAAAAAAGTTCACCCTCTTCCCAAGTGAAAAAGGGTGAACATGTATGAATGTTTGTAATGGTTTTTTCAGTCCTCGAAGACCACGACCGCCGTCTGCTGGTACTCCTCGGGCACGGGCGGGTCCTCCTGCGGCGTGAAGAAGGCGCAGCCCGTCAGAAACAGCAGCACCGCCAGAATCCCGGCAAGAACAGATTGTTTGATTCGATTCATAATTCTCTCCTTTTCTGATATGATTCTGACGATGCTGCCCTGATCGCCTGCGGGAAGCATCCGCTCAGGCCACGTTGTTCATACCGTCGTGCATGGCCGTGCCGTTCCAGCTCACGAGCTTGCAATTGTTGAGAAAAACACCGTCATAATTGCAGTCGTGAATGTAACAGCCGGTAAAGGTGACGCCATTGCAGCTGCCGAACTGCGCGCCCATGCTGGAGCATTCATAGATCTCCGTGTCCTCCACGGTGAAGCCCTCGCAATTGTTGGCCATGATGCCGTTCACGCCGCAGCCGAAGAGGCCGCAGCCGCGCACCAGGATCTCCCCGCAGTTGGTGAATTCAAACACGTCGCCCGCGCAGGAGCCGGGGGCATCCTTCCGGTGGCCCGCGGTCAGTTCCTCGACGGAAATGTCAGAGCAGTTTTCAAAGTTCAGCACCTCGGCGTAACGGGGCACTGCCTGCAAAGTGGTCACATCCTTGCCTTGGCCGATGATATGGAAATTCTTCACGCCGGTGATGACCAGATTCGGGCCGTCGAATTCATCCCGCCAGTAGTAATTGTTCCCGCCGTAACCGCCGTAATTCGCGGCGGCGGAGAAGTCCAGCAGCTCGCAGTCTACATAGATCGTGGTGTCGCTGCCGATGGCGGCGAGGAAGTCATCCACGGTATCCACATGGTAAATCTTTTCCCCGTATTCGTTCGTCTCACTCTCGGGTGCGGCAGTCTCGGGCTGGTGCGGGCCGTAGTAGGGCTCCAGATACGCCTTCCGCTCCATGTCCGCCAGATCGTAGAGCGTGAGCTCCCTGCCGTTATCGTCCGCCACGGTACCGGCGTTTTCGCCGTCGTAGTTAAAGTACATGCCCTTGCCCTGCACGATGATTTCGGAAAAGGCGCAGTCGGCAATGACGGGGCTCTCGCCGGTGATATGGAAGAGGCCGCCGTTGGCCCAGAGGTAGCTGGTGCCGTCCTCGCGCATATGTAGCTCCGCCGGCAAAGCAAAGGTGTTGTCATGCACATTGCAGCCGCGCATCTGTACCTCGAGAGAGTTTGCACTGTGCAGCAGGGTTTGGGCCCTGTTGTCATAAATGTCGACATTAAAAACGGCAAAGCCGGTCGTTGCCTGGGCGCTGAAGAGGTCGAAAGCCATGGAATCGCCCTTCTGCCCACAGTGATACACCGCGCCGCTGTACATCCGCACATCCCAACAGCTTCTGGCTTCGATCGCTCCATAGCTGCAGTCGTAAATGTCCGTAAGGGAAACCGATACCCCGCGGCAGTTTTCAGCGCGAACGCCCAGGGTGCCGCAGCCATACAGTCCGCAGCCAGTCACGTTCATGCTGTCGCAGGAGTCAAAGCGGAAAACGCCTCCGGTACAGTAGCCCGGTGCCTGGGTGTGTCCCGCTGTGAGAGACAAAAGATTGACGTTTGCGCTCTGCTCAAAGACTATCACATTTGCGTAGCGCGGCTCGGTGACGATGCTGGTAAGCGCCCGGTCGCGCCCGACAATGTAGAGATTCTGCACCTGGGAGACGACGAGCTGTTTGCCGTCTCCGATGTCCTCCCATCGGACGTTTACATTGCCGGTGTCCACGCCATAGCTCTTGGCCTCGGTGAGATTGTATTCACCGCCGGCCATTTGGATCACGCGGTCACCTCCGATGGCGGCGATGAACTCGTCCACGGTAGTAACGGTGATGTGCTGTTCGGGAATCCCTTCTCCATAGAGTTCGGTAAAATCGCCTTCGTCGGCAGGCATCGGCGTGGGTGGTACCTCGTTGATAAGGAAGGGCGTAACGACCACGTCCGGCACAGGGGCTCCTGTGGGCTCTGCTTCAGCCTTGTCCGCCGCGGCGTTGCCCGTCAGGGTCAGGGCGCCGCTGTTGGGGCCGAGGGCCATGCCGCAGCCGGAGAGCAGCAGCAGGACGATGAGAGCCAGGGCGATGCCCGCCCGGCCTTTGTTCTTGTATTTCATGATCTGCAGTAACCTTTCTTTCAGGTTCCGCTTCTCGGTGGCAAAGCTGACAGCGACCACGCTTCCGGGAAGCGGACGGTCGGCGGCGAGCGTCAGCAGCAGCTCGCCGTAATGTTGTTTTTCGTCCCGGCCCATGCGCCGCAGCAGCCGCTCGTCACAGCTGAGTTCGCAGGCCCGGTCGATCTCCCGGCGAAAGAGCGCCAGGAAGGGGTTGAACCAGTGGAGGCAGCTCACCAGCACCGCGAACCACTTGAAGGCCAGGTCGCCCCGGCGGTAGTGGGTCAGCTCGTGGCGCAGGATGCCGCGGAGCATCCCCTCGTCGTAGTCCCGCTCGGGCAGGACGATGACGGGGCGCAGAAAGCCCAGCAGCATCGGCGTGCGCAGGGCGCGGCTGCGGCAGAGGGCGGGCCAGGGATTCTCGTTCAGATCCTCCAGCACCAGCCGGTCGCTCTCTCTCGCCGGGCGGAAGGTCCTGCCCAGGGCGCGGCGAAAGCGCAGATAGCCCACGGCGTAGCGGAGGAGGCTAAGCCCGGCGCCTATGAGATAGACGACGCCCCAGAAGTTCCAGCTGGTCAGCAGGGTCTTCGCGCCGTCCAGCAGGGCTTCGATGTCCACAGCGGGCTTTGCGCTCTTCGCGCTCGCAGTCTCCGAAACCGGGAGCATTTCTTCCGCAGGGAGGCCGGCCTGTTCGCTGCCCTCGCTGTAAGTCCGGGGCGCGTAGGGCGTCGTGACCTGCTCCATGGGATAGGCCGTGACGACGGGCATTGGCGTGTCGGCAGCGTGGGGCTCCGCCGTGGGCAGAAGCCCCGGCAGCGGCAGCACGAAGCGCAGCAGCACCAGGAGCCAGGCATAGTAGGCGAAGCTTGCAGGTAGGCGGCTCTTCATCAGCCGCTGAAGCCCCATCAGCACCGCCGCAAGCAGCGTGCCGCCCGCGGTCAGGGCCAGGAGCATGCGCAGCATTTCTTCCATGGCCTCAGTCCTCCACCTTGAACATGTCCCGCAGCTCTGCGATGTCCTCAGCGCTCAGGCCCTCGGACTTGACGAGCGTGGCCACCAGGTTCCGGGCGCTGCCCTTGAAGAGCCGGTCCACCAGATCCTGGGCGGCCCAGTCGCTGTATTCCTCGCGGCCGATCAGGGGACGGTAGTAAAAGACATTGCGTTTTTCCTGGGCCACGGCCTGCTTGGTGACCAGGCGGCTCACCAGGGTCTTGACCGTGGTGGCCTCCCAGCCGCGGCGGGCCTGCAGCACCGTGCGGATCTCCGTGATGGGCAGAGCGTCCCCCGCCTCCCACAGGACCTTCATAACCTCCAGCTCGGAGTCGGATATTTTTTCGGGTAAGAATGACATGGTCGGGATCTCCTTTCGCAAACGGTGATCGGGCGTTTACGGCAGACTACATATGTAACCTGGTAATACCCTATCACAGGAGACTACAGTTGTCAACCCAAGATAAGGAATCTTAAGAATTTTCTGGGAAACCTGGGGAAATGTGGAAAATACCGGATTCCGCGGCCGAGCAATGCTCGTCTCTGCGGAGCAGGAGATCCTCCTTCATCGCAGGGGCGATCATTGGCCGCCCGCAGCGTGCGTTCCATCTTCTATCTATATAAACGCTTTTTCTCCCCGTTTCGTTTCATTGGAAAAGGAAAAAAGTCATCCTGGGTGCAGCGAAGGATCTCATCCGGCAACATACCGGGAATGAGATCCTTCGTCACTGCGTTCCTCAGGATGACTGTTTTCTGTTTCAGCTTATCGCGAAATACACGGCGCCGACGGCCTGGCCGAACTGGGCCACCGTCACGTCCTCCCGGGCGGCGAGCTGCCGCATGAGCGGGGTGTTGGCCAGCTCCTCGTCCGCCGCCTCCAGCCGCAGGCCGGTTCCGGCCTCGTCAAAGCCCGCCCGCAGCAGTTCAAAGCAGCGCGGGGATTTGACAAAGCGGCCGAAGAGGAAGCGCGCCTGCGGCGTCCCGCCGAAGATCCACTCCATCTCCCGCGTTACCACGGAGAGATTGCGGCCGATCCTGCGAAAGACCTCCGCCGCTTCCGGATGTCCGGATTCTGCCTGGGCCATCAGATGGGCAAGCGCCGGCTTGCGCAGATCCTTGGGCGCGGTGGGGATCGCCAGTACGCCGTTTTCCTCCCGCGTAAAGCCCGCCAGCAGCGTCGGCTCCAGCTCCAAGGCCAGGCGATAGGCCGCGGCCTGCCCCAGATAGCGCCGCAGACCCGCCATGCCGGAGTTTTCATTGCGTGTGCTGCGCAGATCCTCTGTCGGCAGTGCGGCGGCGGGGAAGTTGCCCAGATCCAGCAGCAGGTCATACATTTCCAGCGGGATGGGCGGGATCGTCCCGTCCGGCAGGAGCCAGCCGGTACCGAGATCCGTGCCCAGCGAGTGGGCGATCACCCCGCCGGCGACGGCCTCGTCCTCCCCGCCTGCGGCCAGCTCCGCCGCGGCGGTGAAGGCGGCCATGCTGCCGTCGTTGCAGATGCGGCAGCGCCCTCCGGGGGCGCAGAGGGCCAGGATCTCCCGCTTCAGCTCCCGGATTTTGCCGAACTCCGTTTCGTAATCCAGGGCCGTGTTTTCCCGCATGCCCTTGGTCTTGGGCGTCTCCCCGCCCACGATGCGGTCGTCGATCACGATGTCCGGGAAGCTGAGACCTACAGCGTTCAGTTTGCCGCCCGCGCGAAGCATGGCCGCCCGCGCTTTCCGCAGCAATGCCAGAATGGGGCCGGTGATGCCCTCGGCCGTCGGGCTCGCCGCCGGGTTCCAGTCGTATTCCTCTGTGTACAGCAGTTTCCCGTCCAGCACGGCGGCGAGCTTGACGTCGCTGCCGCCCACGTCGAGGCCGACGATGCCGCCCTGTTCCGCCGCCCGGCAGCACTGCCGCAGTTTCTCCCCCAGGGAGTCAGGCGCAGGGGCGGTTTCACGTTTCAGCGGTGCATAGTCCGCCGACGGGGCAACGCGGAAGCGGAGATCCCCGCAGATGCGGCGGGCAATGTTTCTCACCTTGCCGAGGCCGTCGGGACGATCAAAGCAGGCGCGCAGCTCCGCCGCGAGTGTGTCCAGCGGGGCGTCGCAGAAAAAGCTTATGGCCGAGCCGCTGAAGGCGGAGAGCAGATTGTACACCTGGGCGCAGAGAAGCTGCCGCAGAAAATTCCGCTCCGCATCCGTCCCCCAGCGGGGCAGCGCAAGGCGGTAGTCCCGGTCCGTTCCGTCCGGGCAGGTCAGGCGCAGCACCAGGGACAGCGCGTCCGGCGCTGAGGCAAACTGTGCGCGCAGATCCGGCAGCCAGAGCGGCGCGCCCGCTTCGGCCTGCCGCAAAAGAGAAGAGAGCATCCTGCTGTCCTCCGTTTTCTTTGATACCCGCATCGTATCACATTTTTCTTTTCCGCACAAGCGCGGCGTTCTGAGCATCCCCACGGATTTGCTCCTTGCGCCGTCTGTCGCCTTCTGCTATAATAGATTAAAATTTTAGCTGGCGCAGGTGAATGGCCATGGCACTCAATCGGGAATACTTTGACGCGATCCACATCGACGTGGTAAAAAAGAAATACTACAACGCCAACAAGGTGGAGGCTGTCTTTGCCGACATTCGCCGCGAGGCCGAGGAACTGACCGCCGAGAACGAGCGGATGCGCGCCGCGCTCTCCGCCCTGGCGGACCGCCGGGTGGAGCTGGGGGACGCCATGCTCTCCGCGCAGGGGGTCTACCGCGGCATCATCGACAAGGCTAACGCCCGCGCCGCTGCCATCATCGCCGAGGCCGAGCGCCGCGCCGCCGAGATTGAGGAGGAGGCCCGGCAGCAGCAGAGCGCCGCAATAGAGCGGGTGGAGCGGCTCTTCGGCGTCATGAAGGAGCAGCACCTGGCCGCAATCGATACGCTCAACAAGGAGTGGCAGGACTATCTCTGCGGCCTCTACCCCGAGGAGCAGCCGACGTCGGAAACAGACGGGGATGCTGCGCCGGAGGAAGAGGCTTCGGCAGATTCGTCACCCGCCGAAGAGGCGCTGCCCGCCGACCTGGCCGACAAGGTGGACGCCATCGCACGGGAGCTCTTCGCCATCGAAGAGGATGAATAAGCGCGGCCTATCGCTTGCAAAGCGGCGGCGGCCGTGGTAGAATAGCCCAGGTTTTGGAAAAACAGCGGGCGATCTGCCCTTTTGGATACGACTATGGATTTATCGGAACTCAAGCTGGTCACGGCCAGCAATATCATCAAACTGCGCACCGGCGCGGGGATGACCCAGGCGGAGCTGGGCGCGGCCCTCAATTATTCGGACAAGACCATCTCCAAGTGGGAGCGGGGCGAGGCCATTCCCGACGCCTGGGTGCTCACCCAGATGGCGGAGATCTTCGGCGTGAGCGTGGACATGCTGCTCTCTTCCCATGACAAGTGGCAGCCCGCGCCCGATCCGGACGCGGTGCCGGATCGGAGCTACAGCGTGAACATGATCATCGCGGTGGCGGTCATCGGCGTCTGGACCCTGGCGCTCACCGCCTTCGTGGCGCTCTGGCTGGTGGGGATCATCCGCTGGCAGATCTTTGTGGTGGCGCTGCCGGTCTCGATCCTGACCTATCTGGTGCTGATCTGCGTCTTCGGCAAGCGGCGGCATCTGCAGTATGTGATCGCCGTCTTCGTCTTCAGCCTGTTTCTCACGGTCTATCTGCTCTTCCTGCACTCCAACCCCTGGCAGATCTTTCTGATCTGCGTACTGGCGGAGGTGCTGGTGTTTCTAAGCTGCAACATCAAAAAGCGGCCCCGATTCCTGCAGAAAAAGTCCGTACAAAAAGAGTCGAATGTATGATTCTACGAATCGTAGAGTCGAAGAAGGCCGGGGTAGAACTTCGTCTACCCCGGCCTTCTTTTGTCCCGGGAAGGGTAGAGTCCTCAAACCGCACAGTAGCTTGCGGTTTCGCCCCGCCCGATATATGGTAAAATTATCAGAAAAAGTTGAAAGGATGGTTTTGCATGAGCTACGTTCTGAGCTGCTGCTCGCCCGCCGACCTGACCAAAGAGCAGTTTGAGGCGCGAGACATTCACTATATCTGCTTCCACTACTTTCTCAATGGGAAAGCCTATCTGGACGATCTGGGCCAGTCCATCCCCCACGATGAGTTTTACGCCCGTATGGCGGCCGGAGAGGACACCAGCACCTCCCAAATCAGCATCTCCGAATATGTGGATTTCTTCTCCTCTTTTATGGACCAGGGGCTGGACGTGGTGCACGTCTGCCTGTCCTCCGGCATCTCCGGCACCATCAACTCCGCCCAGAACGCGGCACTGATCGTGCGGGAGCGCTACCCGGAACGCAAGATCTACATTGTGGACTCTCTGGCGGCCTCCGGCGGCTACGGCCTGCTGATGGACGCCGCCGCCGACAAGCGGGATGAGGGTCTCTCCGCCGAGGAGCTGGTAAAGTGGCTGGAAGATAACCGCCTCAAGCTGCACCACTGGTTCTTCTCCACGGATCTGACCTTCTTCGTCAAGGGCGGGCGCATCTCCAAGACCGCAGCCGTTTTCGGTGGCCTGCTGGAAATCTGCCCGCTGATGAACGTGGACTATGAGGGCCGGCTCGTCCCCCGCCACAAGATCCGCACCAAGAAAAAAGTCATCCGCGAGTGCGTCAAAAAGATGGAGGAGCACGCCCGGGACGGCTATGACTACAACGGCAAGTGCTACATGACCATGTCCGCCTGCATGCCGGACGCCCGCGCGGTGGCCGACCTGGTGGAGGCCAAGTTCCCGAAGCTCAACGGCAGGGTGGTCATCAACAGCATCGGCAACCTGATCGGTTCCCACACCGGCCCTGGCACCGTGGCCCTCTTCTTCTGGGGCGACGAACGGGTGGACTGATCCCGGAACACAGGAAAAACCGACAGACGCGAAGGAAAGCGCGTCTGTCGGTTTTCTTATTTCTCGCATTTGCCGCAGCGGCTGCAGCCGTTGCAGCTGATACGCATGCCGCAGTGTTCGCAGCGCGCGCCGAAATACGGCACGTACAGCTGCTCTTGCGGGATAGGATAGCCCCAGGTATCCGTCAGTTTGAAGTCCATGGGCTTGCCCCGGAAGCTCAGGCCGGATTTGTGTGCCTGCTCTGTCTGCAGGCTCCCCTCCAGGCGGTAGGTCTTCCCGTTTTTCACAAAGCGGCGGCCCGTGCCGCAGAAGACAAAGGTCACATTGTAGGCGGCGCACTCATCGTGCAGCGCCTTGACCCACTCGTAGTGGCAGGGCCGGGCGCCGCCGTAGTTTTCCCCGTCGCAGAGGACCTGTTCGATCTGCCCCGCAGGCAGATAGTCCCGGATCGTGACCGGGCCGATGAAGGGGGCGCACATGATGCCCTTGTGCTTAAAGGGCAGCTCCAGCAGGATCGGGATGCGCTCATCAGCGCGGCGCTGGTTTTCACAGGTGACGTTGAACATCACGTTCTCCCAGCCCTCGCCCCAGTCCCGGGGCAGGTGCTCCGCCACCCGCTGGGGCCGCTTGGTCAGCAGGAAAAACTTCACGTCCGGCCGCCTGCGCATGATCTCCCAGGCCTCGTCCCGCCAAGGATCGGCCTCTTCCAGGAAAAAATCGGAGGTCATGCAGACCCGCAGCATCTCGCCGCTTTTTACCTTGAAACGCCCTTCCCGATCCCTGGAGAGCGGATAGCGAAAGCCGGCCTTTGTGCGGTAGATTTCACCGCCGTCCTTGCCGCGCAGGGCGTCCAGATAATACATATAACAGTTCTGGCAGCCTTCGCTGCACTTTTTGCAGCCGTGCCAGGGGTTCCAGATATCGTGCATGGGTGCTGCTTTCTCCGCTTTTCAGCGGGATGTTTTCGTCTCTCTAGCCCTTGCGGAGGACCCGGAAGGGATCCGCCCCGTCGCCGGAGAGGCTGGTAAAGTTCAGGCTCGCGCCCACATGCTCGGCCATGCTCTGGCGCGCCAGTTCGGGCATGCGCATGCGGATGGCGGAGACCACGGAGATGTGGTTATACTTGACGCTGGCCATCCAGGGGTTGGCGTCGTTATCCTGCTGGACGATGAAATTCAGCATGGAGGCCTGATACATGGTGAGCTTGGGCAGGATCTGCTCATAGCTCTGTACGATGTATGGATTGCCGCAGGAATCGATGATCAGCCGGTGGAAGGGCATGTCCGTATCCTTCATGCCGCGGATATCCCGGTTTTCCACGCTCTCCTTGAAGGCCTCGGCCAGCAGGCTCAGCTCCCGCACCACATGGTCGTCGGCCCGGTAGGCGCAGAGAGCCGCCGCCGTGCTCTCCACCGCGTCGCGCACGCGATAGAGGTCGATCATGTCCGTCAGGCTCAGATCCAGCACAAAGCTGCCCGGCTGGCCCGGATGACTCACCACAAAGCCGATCTCGAAGAGGCCGGAAACCGCCTCGGCCACCGGCGTGCGGGAGATGCCCAGAGACGCCGCGATCTGGTTCACGTTCAGCTTGCTGCCCGGCGCGATGCGCAGGCCGAGGATCTCGTCATAGAGAAGCTTCATCACCAGGTCCTTGAGCTTGGCGTCGGGGCTTGCATCCATATACTGTTTCAGTTGATATTTGTCCATGCTTACCCCTTTCTGAAGAGGCTCCGGAGCCGGTCTGCCAGCCCTTTCCCCTTCTCCTCGGGCGGAAGCGCCGCCTTTCCGGGGCGATAGTCCTCCCCGTCATACAGCCGCAGCGGGCCGTAAACCTCGAGGAGCTCCGGTCTCTGCAGCAGCGCCTCCGCCTGGGCGGCATCCAGCGCGTCGTTCGTCAGGTCTGCGAAGACCGCGAGCAGGCCCTGCTCCCAGGCGCCGTTGAGGCGCTCTCCTTCTCTTCCCAGCGGGTCCAGGAGCAGCAGCCCGTCCTCCCGGCGAATGCCGCCGGGCAGCCTGCTCAGGCCCACAAGGCGCAGGCAGCCGCCGTCCCCCAGGCTTCGCAGGCAGGAAGCGTCGGCCCTTGTCCGGGCCTTGTCCTCCTTCAGTTCCCAGCGCAGCGGTGAAACCCGCTCCCAGCGCTGTCTGCCGCCGCCCTCGGGGTACTGCACGCGGCAGCTGACGAAGAGGCAGCGCAGGCCGGGCAGCCGGAAGAAATCGGTCTGATAGCTGCCGGGGGCAGTTTCCTCCGGCACCTTGATCACGCCGGACTGGCGCAGACCCTCGCCGTCTCCGCCCAGATGCAGGATCTTGCGGTAGCCCCGGTCGAAGGCGATGCGCCGCCCGCCGAGACTGAGATTGCTTTTGATCTCCGCGAGGATCCGGTTTTCGACCCGGAGCGCCGGGGAAAAGCCCAGCAGATCCAGTACCAGGTGTTCATGCTCCAGGCGGGTCTCGGTGTGATCCTTCACGCCGGCCGGACCCTTGCCGATGTGCAGCACATACTCGTCAAGGCTTCGCTCGAAGAGGGCGATCAGCAGGAGCGAGGAGAGGCTCTCATCCGCGTGCAGCCCCGTCTCCGCCGCGGTCCAGGTCCGAAGGCCCTCCGCCTCCAGCCGGACCTCGGAGGCCCAGTGGAACACGCCGGGCTCCACGGAAAGGCGCAGCGCCACAATGCCAGCCTCGTTTCCGGCACGCAGACGCAGCGTTCCGATTTCGTTCATGTCTCCGTGCCCTCCTTCGTTTTTCTCAGTGGCTGCTCTCGTAATTGCGGATCACGCCCTCCAGCTTCGAGAGCAGGCGGGAAGCCGGGCGCTTGAGGTATTTCGCAGCGTCGGCCACGGTGGCCTTTTTCAGCATGCCCTTGGCCAGAGGCGTATTCATCATGGCGAGGAAGGGCTTGGCGCGGGGTTCTGTCCGGGCCAGCTCGTCCAGCAGCCAGGGATAGGCGTTCAGAATGTCGGTCAGTCTGGTGTTTTCATCGATGATCATGGTTTGCTGCGTTCCTTTCAAATTGTTTGTTTTATCCTAATTTATCGCCGTTTTTCACCGGTTTATCCGGCGTGATGAGCACCACGCCGCCCTCGCTGTAAGTGCCGAGGACCAGCACCTCGGAGAAGAAGTTTGCGATCTGCCGGGGCGGGAAGTTCACCACCGCCAGCACCTGCTTGCCCACCAGCTCTTCCGGCCGGTACTGTTGCGTGATCTGGGCAGAGGAGCGTTTGACGCCCAGCTCTTCACCGAAATCCACGGCCAGCTGATAGGCGGGCTTGCGGGCCTTCTCAAAGACCTTCGCCTCCACGACGGTGCCGACGCGGATATCCAGCTTCATGAAATCGTCAAAAGTGGCCATGGCGGATGCTCCTTTACACTTTAAATAGTAAAAATAAAATAACACGCGCAGCCTGGAATTGCAAGGGATGCGGGCTTCAGCCGTTGAATTTCTTTTGCCCCTGTGGTAAAATTCCTTATCCTGATTTGGCCCGCCGCGCAAGCAGGGCAGAGAGTGAGAGCAGTATGAAGGCAGAACGGGCATTTCCGAAAGTCACCGTCTCCGAGAAGGGGGCGCGCTGGGTCGGCGAGGGGCATCCCTGGATCTACGAGAGCGACGTGCGCGGCGCGGAGCCCTGTGAAAACGGGGCGCTGGTGGACGCTGTGAGCGAGAGGGGGCGCTATCTGGGCTCCGGCTTTTACAGCGAGCAGAGCAAGATCCGGGTGCGGCTTCTCTCCCGCAACGCGAACGACCGCTTTGACGAGGCCTTCTGGCGCCGCCGCCTGCGCTACGCCTGGGACTATCGCAAGGTGGTCATGGCCGGGGATCTGGATTGCTGCCGCATCGTCTTCGGCGAGGCGGACGGTTTTCCCGGCCTCACGGTAGACAAGTTCCACGATCTGCTGGTGACGCAGACCCTCTCCGTGGGCATGGAGCGCATCAAACCTCTGCTCTTCCCCGCCCTGGTCGAGATGCTGCGTGCCGATGGGCAGGAGATCCGCGGCCTTTATGAGCGAAATGACGTGGCCATCCGCTCTCTGGAGGGGCTGGAGCAGGGCAAGGGCTGGTTTTCCCTGCCCGGGGAAGCGCTGCCCGAGAGCCCGCTGACCGAGATCTGCGAAAACGGGATCTACTACGCCGTGGACGTGGAAAACGGCCAGAAGACCGGCTTCTTCCTGGATCAGAAGTACAACCGCCTGGCGGTGGCGCGCCTCGCGAAGGGGCGGCGCGTGCTGGACTGCTTTACCCACACCGGCTCTTTCGCCTTAAACGCCGCCATGGGCGGGGCGGAGCATGTGACCGCGGTGGACGTTTCCGAGGCCGCCATCGAGATGGCGAAGAAAAATGCCGCGCGAAACGGGCTTCTGGATCGGATGGACTTTCTGGCAGCCGATGTATTTGATCTGCTGCCCGCGCTGGAGAAGCAGGGCAAGGCGCCCTATGACTTCATCATTCTGGATCCGCCCGCCTTCACCAAGTCCCGCAAAACCGTTGGCAGCGCGGAGCGCGGCTACAAGGAAATCAACTACCGGGCGCTGAAGCTGCTGCCCCGGGGCGGCTACTTCGCCACCGCCTCCTGCAGCCACTTCATGGAGGACGGGCTGTTTCGCAAAATGCTGCGTGACGCCGCGCGGGACGCGGGCGTGGAGCTGCGGCAGATCGAGGCCCGGCAGCAGGCGCCCGACCATCCGATCCTCTGGAACGTGCCGGAGACCGATTATCTCAAGTTCTACCTGTTCCAGGTGGTGTGAAAAAACGGGGATGTGAAAGAATCTTTCACATCCCCGTTACTCTCCTCTGACCAGCGCTTCCTTCTGCGCTTTCGTCAGGCGCTTGATGTGCCACTCCCGGCTCATGGCTTCTTCCTTTGTGGGAAAGGTCTCCGCGTGCACCAGCGTTACCGGGCGGCGGCTGCGGGTGTACTTCCCGCCGCGGCCCTCGTTGTGGGCGCGCACTCGCCCCTCCAGGTCGTTGGTCCAGCCGGTGTAGAGGCTGCCGTCGGCGCAGCGGAGCATATAGCAGACGTTCACGCCTCTTCTCCGTTTCGCTTCACCTGTCGAATGTTCTTTTCAAATCTGGAGCGCGCTCCCATGACCTCGTGCCCGCAGCCGAGGCAGCGCAGTCTGAAGTCCGCCCCCACGCGCAGGACCGCCCATTCCCTGCTCCCGCAGGGGTGGGCCTTTTTCATGGTCAGAATATCGCCGATCTGAATATCCATAGTTGAAGATAATGAATAGTGAATAATGAATAATGAAAAATTATGGTGTTCGCCAAAGGCGAACAAATTATAATTGTCGCGAAGCGACTCCACAATTATTCATTATCTCATTCTTCATTATTCATTCTTTATCCTTTCCCAGTATGCTTTTGCGGCCTGTTCGGTCTTATTGTCGCCGTATTCGTAGTACTTCACGCCCCGGAGCGCGTCGGGCAGATACTGCTGCTTCACCCAGTGGCCGGGGTAGTCGTGGGGGTACTTGTAGCCCTGCTCCCGCTCAAAACCCGTGCCGTCGGCGTGGACGTTCTGCAGCTCACGCGGGACGGAGCCGGTCTTCCCCGCCTTCACGTCGCTCCAGGCCTTCATGATGCCCATACTTGCGCTGTTGGACTTGGGCGCCGTCGCCAGCAGCACGGCGGCCTCCGCCAGGGGAAGCTGCGCCTCCGGCAGCCCAAGCTGCAGCGCCGAGTCCACACAGGCCTTTACGATGGGCACGGCCTGGGGCCAGGCAAGGCCGATGTCCTCACTGGCGGAGCACAGGAGCCTTCGGCAGGCGCCGATCAGGTCCCCGGCCTCCAGGAGCCGCGCCAGATAGTGGAGCGCCGCGTCCGGATCCGATCCGCGCAGGGACTTCATCAGACCGGAGAGGATGTCATAATGGTCGTCCCCTTCCCGGTCGTAGCGCATGGCGCTCCGCTGGGAAATGGCCTCCGCGTCGGCAAGGGAAATGCTGTCCCGGTCCCAGGCGGCGGAGAACAGCAGCTCTACCGCGTTGATGGCCTTGCGCACGTCCCCGCCGCAGGCGGAGGCGATGCGGGCCGTGACGCCGGGTTCCAGCGCAAGCGGTGTCTCCCGCCGGGCGTTCATGATCTCCACCGCCCGCTGTACCGCCCGCTCGGCGTCCGCCGGGGCGATGGGCTTGAATTCAAAGACCGTGGAACGGCTCAAAATAGCGTTGAACACATAGAAATATGGGTTCTCGGTGGTGGAGGCGATGAGCGTGATGCGCCCGTCCTCGATAAACTCCAGCAGGGACTGCTGCTGCTTTTTGTTGAAGTACTGGATCTCGTCCAGATACAGCAGCACGCCGCCCGGGGTCAGGAAGGTGTCCAGCTCGTCGATGATGCGCTTGATGTCCGCGATGCCCGCTGTGGTGGCGTTCAGTTTCCGCAGGGTGCGGTTGGTGCGCTCGGCGATGATGCGGGCCACCGTGGTTTTGCCGGTGCCGGAGGGGCCGTAGAAAATCATGTTGGGGATCTGCCCGCTCTCCACGATGCGGCGCAGCATGCCGTTCGCGCCGAGAATATGCCGCTGCCCCACCACGTCGTCCAGCGACGCGGGGCGGATCTCATCTGCCAGAGGTTTATACATAGGCTCACCTGTATTTGTTATAGTGGATTAAAGAATAGTTTGTTTGCTGTTTGATTGCCTGGACAACTGTGAGTATCAAGAACCATTTCTCTTTCCTTTCGCGGAAAGAGAAACGGTTCTTACATTCCAAAGAGAAAGGCGACAAGGGGAAGTTTCCCCTTGACCCCTCTCCCAAATAGGGAGTCTAGGGGAGCAGCCAGGATCGCCGCTATAGCAAGTACGCGTGGTTGCTGGCCACGCATACCGCTGCCGCTCCATAGTACTGTTGACTGTACTCGTACCCCGCACCATCCCGCGGCTGGCTGCGCAGAAAACAACGGGGCGCCGAGGGCTTCGTCCTCTACAGGTATAACACATCTGTGTCGAGCCGCCTGTACAGGAGAAGCCTTTACTGCGTGCTGTATGCCATAGCGATAGCGAACACTAAAGCGCCTAAGGCTTTCCAATATTTGGAAGGCAGCGACAGTGGTTTTGACCGTAGGTTGCCGCTTGCGACCAAGACAGCGATCTTTTCTTTCTTACACCGGGCGCGGCGCGTTCTTTCTTTTCTCAAGAAGAAAAGAAAGAATGGGGGCGCATTGCGCAGGTTCAATCATTGAGAACAATTGGTAGACAAAGTATACCATGCCTAACGGCCTTTGTAAAAGAAAATCGGAGAGCTGTATACCCTCCGATTTTTCCTTTTCAGTCCGCGTAGTCCGAATCCAGCACGATGTCCACACGCCAGTCCGGCCAGCGGGCGCTCAGATCCTCATAGACCTTGCCGCAGATCTCCTTCGCGTCGGCGGAGAAGTCCACGATCAGATCGAACATGACGCGCCTGTGCTCCTCGTCCACGTAAAAGCCGTGCATCTGAATGACCTCCGGGTACTTCTGCAGCACCTCGGTCAGTTCTTTGCGCATCTCGCCGGAGACGCCGCCCGAATTGCCGGAGCCGTAGATGCCCACGGTCAGCACGATGCCCAGCTTCTGATACACGTCCGCCGCGATCTCGCGGGTCAGGCGGTGGATCTCCCGGGCGGGCATGTCGTCGTCCACCTCGATGTGGACAGAGCCGATGGTGTTGGTGGGGCCGTAGTTGTGCAGCATCAGGTCGAAGGCGCCGTGCACGCCGGGATAGCCGCAGACCATGCTGCGAAGCTCCTCGCTCAGCTCCTTCTCCGGGCGGGCCCCGGTGATGCTGCTGACCGCCTCCATGAGCATTTCAATACCGGCCTTGATGATGAAGAGGGAGATCGCCGCGCCGAGCCAGCCCTCCAGGCTCAGGCCCCAGACCATGCTCACGATGGCGGCAGCCAGGGTGCCCAGGGACAGGATCGCGTCAAAGGACGCGTCGGACCCGGAGGCCACCAGCGCCGAGGAGTTAAGCTCCTCGCCCACCTTCTTCACATAGCGGCCCATCAGGAGTTTGACGATGATCGCCGCGATGATGACCACCAGAGACAGGGTGGTGTAGGCGGCGGCCTCGGGGTGGAGGATCTTCTCCACCGACTCCTTGAGGGAGGTCAAGCCGGCAAACAACACCAGCACCGCGATCAGCATGCCGGTCAGATACTCGATGCGGCCATGGCCGAAGGGATGCTTTTTGTCCGGCTTGCGCCCGGCCAGGCGCGTGCCGATGATGGTGATGAGGGAAGAGAGCGCGTCGCTCAGATTGTTGACCGCGTCCAGAATCACGGCAATGGAATTTGCCGCGAAGCCCACGATCATTTTGAAGACGACCAGTACCAGGTTCGCGCCGATGCCGAACAGGCTGGTGCGCACGATTTTCTTGTTGCGATCCATACCGGTTTACCTCGAACACAAAAGATTTGACGAAAGAATTACTGCTCCGCCGCCAGAAGCGCCTCCACCTGCTCCCGCTTGCGGAAGAGGACGCAGCCCCCGTCGTGCTCCTCCAGCAGCAGATCGCCGCTGCGCAGTGCCGTGAAGAGGGGCGACTGCATGGCCTCCCGCAGGCTGTGCTGCCGCAGGTTCAGATCGGAGTACGGGGAGAAGGGGCAGGGCTCTGCCCCGCCGTGGGAGTTGATGTGGAAGAAGCCGCGGCCCGCAGCGAGACACCCGCCGGAGCTCTTCTCGTCCCCGGGGAAGGAGATGAGCAGCATCCCCTCGTTTGCCCGGCGCAGCTCATTCAGCCGCACGGCCAGCCAGTCCCGCTCCTCCGCGTCCAGCGCCAGATTCTCCAGATCATGGGCCGTGGGAACAAACTCCACATAGATGACGCCCTTACAGCCCTTGGCCGCCAGGCCGTCCAGAAAGTCCTGGGAGGTGACTTCATCCAGATTCTCCCGCGTGACGGTGATCGATGCGCCGAAGGCCAGCCGCTTTTCCCGCAGCCGCTCCATGGCCGCCTTCACCTTCTCATACACGCCCGCGCCGCGGCGGCTGTCCGTCTTGCCCGGACCGCCCTCGATGCTGAAGATGGGGACCAGGTTCCGGTGCTGCTCGATCAGCGCAAAATTTTTCTCGTTCAGCAGCGTGCCGTTGGTGAAGATCGGGAAGAGGATCCCGGGCTGCTGCGCCGCCTGCTCCAGCACGTCACGCCGAACCATGGGCTCGCTCCCGGCGAGCAGAATGAAGCTGATCCCGAGTTCGGACGCCTGGGAGAAGATATTCCCCCACTCCTCTCCGCTGAGCTGGCGGACGGGTTCCACGTCCTCACAGGTCTCCAGAGACCGGGCATAGCAGCCCGCGCAGTGCAGATTGCAGAGGCTGGTGATGCTGGCGATCAGAAAAGGCGGGATATGCTCCCCGGCCTGTTCCAGCGCGTGCCGCCGGGCGGCGGCGTCCTTGCTGGCTTTGGCAAACTGGGCCATATACAGCGCCTCTGCCGGGTGAAAAACGGCGGTTTTCAAAAGATCCTTCACCACGTTCTTGACGCCGCGGCTCAGGTAAGCTTCCAGATTGAAGTTCTCATCCATTATGATACACCCCTTATCAATTGTGTACAATATAATTATTTTCAATTAATTATATTGTACACAATCACCCCTTCCCTGTCAAGCTTTGTTTCTTGTCAAAGCGGCGAAATCGTGGTACACTACTTTTCGCTGCCGGAACAGGAGGTGCAGGGATGGAAGAAAAACCGATGGCCGCGGGCTATTCCGCCGACGGTTATCTCATCGATCAGGACTGCTTCAGCGCGGTCCGCTATCGGACGATGCCGGTGTCCTGGAACGGCTGCGGGCCGATCGCCCTCTGCAATCTGCACCGCGCTCTGGGGCAGGAGGTCTCGCTGCCGGAGGTATGCCGGGAGCTGGAGGCCTGCACCGGGTGAACATGCCCGGCCCCACTTCCATGCGCGCCATGCGCCTGTATCTGGCAAAGTATCTGCCCGCCTGCCGGGAAGTGCAGGGCCGGGAGGAAGCGCTTGCGGCCGCCGCGGCGAGCGACGCCGGCATATTTCGCTACTGGGAGGGGCGGGAGCCCCACTTTATCAGCTATATGCGCTCCCCGGAGGGGACATTCCGCTTCTTCAATGTAGCCGATGGGCTGGAGGACTGCCGCATGTCCATGGCGCAGTTCGGCGAGGAGCACCTGCGCGGCGGCTATGTGGCGGTGTTTTGTTCTGATTTTTGAAATATCTGTCAACAGTCTTGCTTTTTTCCCTGCAAACTGGTAAACTGAATGCAGCGACGAAAATACTGGAGGGAAGGCAAATGAAGATCCAGAAAGCGTCCGAAGATTATCTGGAAGCCATGCTCATGATGAAAGAGAAGCACGGCTATATCCGTTCCATCGATATCGCCGAGCAGCTCGGCGTCACCAAGCCCAGCGTCAGCTACGCCACCAAGCGCCTGCGGGAAAACGGCTATATCACCATGAATCCCGACGGGCTCATTACGCTGACCGACAAGGGCATGGCCATCGCCGCCAGCATGTATGAGCGGCACAAGCTGCTGACTCAGCTGCTGATCAACCTGGGTGTGAATCCCGAGACCGCCCGGGAGGATGCCTGCAAAATCGAGCATGACCTGAGCGCCGAGACCTTTGACGCGATCCGGAAGCACTCCGGCATCGTGGTCGAATGAATCTGAATACAGCGCCCGCTGCCGGAAATCCGGCAGCGGGCTTTTCTGTTATAGATCCCGGATCTCACAGATGATGCCGCCGTTGTCGAAGACGGTCACCACGGCCCAGGTGGGTTTGCGTCCCTTGCCGGAGGTGCCCGGATTTAAGACCTGCACCCCGCCGCATTCCTGATAGTCCGGCTCGTGGGTGTGGCCATACATGGCGATCTGGCAGCCTGCCTCCTGCGCGGCGTAGACCAGGCGGTCCACGCCATAGTTCACATTATAGGCGTGGCCGTGGGTGATGAATGCCTTCACCGGCCCCAGCTGCACCACGTCCCGCAGCGGAGCGGAGGATGCAAAGTCGCAGTTGCCGCAGACGTTATACAGCGGGATCTCCGGAACCTCCCGGCGGAGGATCTCAGTGTCCCGATCGTGATCGCCCAGATGGATGATACAATCCGGCCGGAAGCGGCGCACGGCCTCCACCATCAGGGCGGTATTGCTGTGGGTGTCGGAAAAAACGGCAGCTTTCATGGTTTTTCTCCTTTAAGAAACGCTGATCCGGTATCTTTTTTGTCCGCCGTGCATAGAATGGGGCGAAGAAAAGGGGGACGGAACATGCAGGATTGGGGAGCGCTGAACAAAGAGCTGGAGCGCCGCGGCAGGGCGGACGAACTGAAAAAGCTGTCCGAGTCCTCAGATGCACGCCGTCTGGCAGGGCAGCTGGATGCGGATGCCGTCCGCCGGGCGGCGCAGCGCGGCGATACGGACGCGCTGAAAAGTCTTCTGGGCGGCGCACTCGCCACCGAGGAGGGAAAACGCCTGGCCCGGCAGCTGCGGCAGCTTCTGGAAGGCTGAGCCATGGATCACTGGGAAGAGCAGCTCGGCAGCATCCTCGGCGACCCGCAGCAGATGGGAAAGATTGCAGACCTGGCCCGCACGCTGATGGGCGGCGGGGAGACGAATTCTGCGCCTGCGCCGCCGATGCCGGAGCTGGGGAAGCTGGCCGCCCTGCTGAACGGCCCTGCCGAAGGCGGGCGGGATGTCCGCGCTCTGCTGGAGGCCATGAAGCCCTGGCTCTCGGAAAAGCGGCGGGCAAAGCTCGATCGCGCGGTGAAGCTTGCCCGGATGGCAAAGCTGGCCGGGATCGCCCTGGGCGAGGGGGAAAAGGATGTATAAGCGCTATCAGGGCAACAGCGGCCGGATGGAATGGGTGGAGGAGCGCGCCGCGCCCCCGCCTTATCCGGCGCCGCCTCCCCCGCCGCCCTTCCCTCCCCCGTCGGAGCGGCCGGGATTCCTCGCAGGCCTGGTGGGCCGGTTTCTGCCCGGGCTGCAGGAGGGGCTGGAGACGGAGGATCTGCTTCTGCTGCTCATCCTTTATCTATTGTATCGGGAGAGCGGCGACACGGAGCTTCTGATCCTCCTCGGCGCCATGCTGCTGTTATAACGGTAAACAGGGGCTGGAAAAGTTTTCCACAGCCCCTGTTTTCATTTCTCTTCGTTCTCCCCTTTGGGGTGCTTCGGCACGGAGCGGAGCACCAGCTGCCAGACGGTGATGGAGATCAGGAAGGCCGCAATGATGCACACAACGCGCACAGCGACACTCTGCCCCGCCATCAGCACGGCGATCAGGCCCAGAACGGCGGAGACGCCATAGAGCACAGCGACCGCCTGCTTCTGGCTCATGCCCAGGGCCAGCAGCCGATGGTGAAAATGCCCTTTATCCGCGTGGAAGGGGCTCTGCCCGTGGAAGATCCGCCGGAAGAAGGCGAAGACCGTATCCGCCAGCGGGACCGCCAGGGCCAGCAGCGGCACCAGGAAGCTGATGATCGCATGGAACTTGAACATGCCCATGATGGACACCGTGGCCAGCACGAAGCCCAGCATCTGGCTGCCCACATCGCCCATGAAAATCTTGGCCGGGTTCAGGTTGTAGGGCATGAAGCCCACACAGGCGCCTGTCAGAGCCGCCAGGATCAGCGAAACCACCGGCTCCGCCACAAAGAGGGACACGACCAGCATCGTGAGACTGCTGATGGTGGATACGCCCACCGCCAGGCCGTCCAGCCCGTCGATCAGGTTCACGGCGTTGGTGCAGGCCACGATCCAGATCACAGTCACGGGGATCGCAAGCCAGTAGGTATTCAGGAAGGTGGTGCCGCCGGCCGGCGTAAAGTTGGAAATGGCGTCGACCACGATGCCGCAGCGGATCGCCACGCCGGCCGCGAGAATCTGCCCCGCCAGCTTGATCCAGGCATTGAGGTTCATGATATCGTCCAGCGCGCCCATGACCGCGATGATCACGGTGCCCAGCAGCAGGCCCATGACCTGGGTGGACATGTCCACAAACAGGAGCACCGACAGGACAAAACCCAGGAAAATGGCCAGACCGCCCATCCGCGGGATGGGATGATTGTGCACCCGGCGCTCATCCTTGGGTACGTCCATGGCCCCAACCGCCTCGGCAAAGCGCTTGACCGGCGGCGTCATCAGATAGGCAATGGCGAAGGCGACTGCAGATGAAAGCAGCAGCCGTTCCCATAGATCCAGAGATGGAAACATACGATTAATTCTCCAGAATTATCGGGCCACGAGACCCACTTTTTTATAGACCTTGCGCAGGGTCTTGTTGGCGATGTAAGAGGCGCGCTCGGCCCCGGCCTTGCAGAGGTTGTCCAGATAGGCCTTGTCCTTCATGATCTTGGAGGCCTCCTCGCGGATGGGGCGCAGGGTCTCGATGACGGCGTCGCCCACGGCGGGCTTGAAAGCGCCGTAGCCCTTGCCCTCAAACTCCCGCTCGATCTCCTCAAAGCTCTTGCCGGTGACGGCGGCGTAAATGCTCATCAGGTTTGCAACGCCCGGCTTATTCTCCGGGTCGTAGCGCACGCAGCGCTCGGTGTCAGAGTCCGTGACGGCGCGCTTGAACTTGCGGGCGATGTCCTCAGGCTTGTCCATCAGGCAGATGCGGCCGTTGCCGATCTCATCGGACTTGGACATCTTGCTGTGCGGATCCAGCAGATCCATCACGCGGGCGCCCACCTTGGGGATATAGGGCTCGGGGACCTTGAAGGTCTCGCCATAGAGGTTGTTGAAGCGCTGGGCCACGTCCCGCGTCAGCTCCACATGCTGCTTCTGATCATCGCCCACGGGCACGAAGTCCGGCTGATACAGCAGGATGTCCGCCGCCATCAGGGAGGGATAGGTGAAGAGGCCGCCGTTGATGTTGTCCGCGTTTTTGGCGCTCTTGTCCTTAAACTGGGTCATGCGGCTCAGCTCGCCGAACATGGTGTAGCAGTTGAGCACCCAGCCCAGCTCCGCATGGGCGGGCACATGGGACTGGATGAAGAGGGTGTTCTTCTGCGGGTCCAGACCGCAGGCCACATACTGGGCCAGCTGCTCCAGCGTGCGGCGGCGCAGGTCGGCGGGGTTGTTGCGCGTGGTGAGCGCGTGCAGATCCGCCATGAAATAGTAGCAGTCAAACTGCTCGGCTCGCTCGCTCCAGTTCTTGATGGCGCCGAGATAGGAGCCCAGCGTCAGATCGCCGGTGGGCTTGATGCCGGAGAGCATTACTTTCTTGGCGGGAGTTGTGGTATCCATACAGTCACCTCAGAATCAGATTGTAAACCATTGTGTAGCAAAATAGTATTTTATCAAAAGAAATGCATCTTGACAACAGGGAAAATGTAAAATAAGATAAGAAAGCGCCCTCGGAACTGTCATTCTGAGGAGCGCCGCGACGAAGAATCTCTTTTTGGATTCTTCGCTTCGCTCAGAATGACAGAATCAGGGAGGTTTTTGATTTATGGATATGACATGGTTTGACGAGATGGAGCAGCGCATCCCCAAGGGGAAGGTGCGTACGCGTTTTGCCCCCTCTCCCACCGGATACATGCACGTCGGCAACCTGCGCACGGCCCTTTACACCTGGCTGATTGCCCGGCACAACGACGGCACCTTCATCCTCCGCATCGAGGACACCGACCAGGGCCGTCTGGTCGAGGGCGCGGTGGACGTGATTTACAAGACCCTGGCCGAGTGCCATCTCGACCATGACGAGGGCCCGGACGTGGGCGGCCCCGTGGCCCCCTATATTCAGACCGAGCGCCGCCCCTTCTACGGCAAATACGCGGAGCTTCTGATTGAGCGCGGGCACGCCTACCGCTGCTTCTGCGAGAAGACCGAGAGCGAGGAGGATACCGGCGAGTTTAACCGGGGCGACGATCCCTGCCGCGCCCTCTCCCGTGAGGAGGCCGACCGCCGCGCGGCTGCCGGCGAGCCCTTCGTCATCCGCCAGCGCATCCCCCATGAGGGTACCACCACCTTCCACGACGAGATCTTCGGCGACATCACCGTGGAGAACACGACGCTGGACGACCAGGTGCTCATGAAGCGGGACGGCCTGCCCACCTATAACTTTGCCAACGTGGTGGACGACCACATGATGGGCATCACCCATGTGGTGCGCGGAAGCGAGTACCTGTCCAGCGCACCCAAGTACAACCTGCTGTATCAGGGCTTCGGCTGGGACGTGCCCCACTATGTGCACTGCTCCCCCGTCATGCGCGACGCCCAGAACAAGATGTCCAAGCGCCACGGCGATCCCTCCTACGAGGATCTGATCGCCCAGGGCTTCCTGACCGACGCGGTGCTCAACTATGTGGCGCTGCTGGGCTGGAGTCCCCGCGGCGAACAGGAGATCTTTTCCCTGGACGAGCTGAAGGACGTCTTCGAGATGAGCGGCATCTCCAAGTCCCCCGCGATCTTTGACATTGAGAAACTGCGCTACTTCAACAGCGAGTACATCCGCGCCATGAGCCCGGAGGCCTTCGCCAAGGTCGCGGAGCCCTACATCCGCCAGGTGATCGGGGACCGGGATTACGACATCGCGGCAATCGCCGCCCTGCTGCAGGAGCGCACCAAGCTGCTGACCGATATCCCCGGCATGGTGGACTTCTTCGGTGAACTGCCTGACTACAGCACCGAGCTGTTCGTGCACAAAAACTCCAAGTCCAATGCGGACTCTGCCCGTCAGGTGCTGCAGGCCATGCTGCCCGCGCTGGAGGCGCTCTCCGCCTGGAGTGGCGACAGCATTTATGAGGTCATTCTGAAGCTGGCTGAAGAGCTGGGCTTCAAGAGCGGCAAGGTGATCTGGCCCCTGCGCATCGCCGTCGCGGGCCGCGGCGTCACGCCCGGCTCCGCCACCGAGATCGCCGAGGTCCTGGGCAAAGACGAGACCCTGCGCCGCATCCGCATCGCCCTGGACAAGTTGGCCTGAGCCGTTATTCATCCAACGCTGCACACAAAAAGAACCGCTTTCTTCTCCCCTACGGAGAAGAAAGCGGTTCTTTTCTATTCTTATAAACGACTCAGTCCTGGATCATGCTCATCAGGATCTGTACGGCGTTGCTGGCCGCGCCCTTGCGGATCTGGTCGCCGCAGCACCAGAGCGTGAGCCCCCTGTCGTCGGTCAGATCGTCGCGGATGCGGCCGACCCAGACCAGATCCTGGTCGGAGGTGTCCAGCGGCGTGGGATAGCAGCGGCCCTCGTAGTCCTCAATGAGCCGCACGCCGGGGAAAGCTGCGACCGCGGCCTTGGCCTCCTCCACGGAGACCTTGCGCTCGGTGCGCAGGGTCACAGCGATGGAGTGGGAGCGCATGACCGGCACGCGCACGCAGGTGCAGTTGACCTTGAGATCGGGGGCGTGCATGATGCGGCGGCCCTCGTTCTGCATCTTCATCTCTTCCTTGGTGTAGTCGTTGCCGTAAGGCGCGTCGATGAAGGGGATCACGTTCATGGCGATCTGGGTGGCGAAGGTCTTGACCACGGGCTTCTCCCCCGCGGCAAGGGCGGCCATCTGGCTCTCCAGCTCGGCAATGCCCGCCTGACCCGCGCCGGAGACCGCCTGGTAGGTGCAGACCACCATGTTCTGAATCGGGCTCAGCTTCGCGATGCCGGCCACGGCCATCAGGGCGATGATCGTGCAGCAGTTGGGATTGGCGATGATGCCGTGATTTTCAAAGGCGTCCGCCCCGTTGATCTCGGGCACCACCAGGGGCACGTCGGGGTCGAGACGAAAGGCGGAGCTGTTGTCGATGTAGACGGCGCCGCTCTTTTTGATGGCCGGAGCGAAGCGGCGGGACATGTCGCCCTCCACCGCACCGAGGACGAAGTCCATGCCCTCAAAGCTCTCGTCGGTGGTCTCCTGGATGGCGACCTCGCGGCCCTGGAAAGGAACCTTGGTACCGGCGCTTCTGGCGCTGGCCAGCAGACGCAGCTCGCCCACGGGGATGTTGTACTCCTCCAGAACCTTGCGCATTTCGCAGCCCACAGCGCCCGTGGCGCCGAGAATGGCGATGTTTACTTTTTTCATATCAAAATCTCCTTTCCATATAGGCTCCCCTTCGTCAAAGGAAGCTCGCTGCATTCCGCTTCCATGGTTTGCGTAAAAGCCATGAAAGCTCCATATCCGCTCCCTCCCTTTTCCTCTCCAAATCAAAGCGTCTGCTTTGATTTGGGTAAGGAGGAACAAGGACGGCGGTCATGGCAGCGGTGTTCACGCCGCTGCCTGGCCTCTCGGCCTTGTTCGGACGTGGGGGGAGCTCCCGCGAAGCGGGTGAGGGGTTGCGTTCGTTGTCTGAGCGGTTGTTACGTGGCGCTGTGCGTTATCCACAACCCCTCCGCCCCTTCGGGGCACCTCCCCTTTCAGGGGAGGCTCATCCGGCGAATCCGTCGTACATGACGCGGATCGCGGTCTCGAACTTCTCATTCTCCACGCCCACGATGATGGCCAGCTCATCCGCGCCCTGGGCAATGGTGCGGATGTTGACGCCGTGCTCGCCCAAGGCTGCGAAGAGGCGGCCGGACACGCCGGGGCGGGACGACATCTTGCGGCCAACCGCCGCCACCAGGGAGATTCCCTCCCGCAGCTCCACATCGTCGGGCCGGCAGGTCTTGCGGATATCGGCGATCACGTCATACACCGCGTCGCCCAGCACCGCCGTGGAAGCCACCAGCGCGAAGGAATCCAGGCCCAGGGTGATATGCTCCACCGGTGCGTTGTAGCGGTCAAAGACCTCCAGCGCGTTTCTCAGGGTGCTGGAGAGCTTCATGTTGTGCTTGGTCACGGTGAGGATGCTGAAGTTCTTGCGCCCGGCGATGCCGGTGATGAAGCGCTCATTCTGCTCCTCCTCGGTGATGCTCTCCACGATCATGGTGCCAGGGTCCTCAGGCCGGTTGGTGTTGCGGATGTTCAGCGGGATGCCCTTTTCCTTGACCGGCTGGATCGACTCCTCGTGCAGCACAGACGCGCCCATGAAGGCCAGCTCCCGCAGCTCGCCGAAGGTGATGCTGGCGATGGGCTTGGGGTTCTCGACGATGCGGGGATCGGCCATCAGGATGCCGGACACATCCGTCCAGTTTTCGTACACGTCCGCGCCCACGGCCGCCGCCGCAAGGGCGCCGGAAATGTCGCTTCCGCCGCGGCTCATGACTTTGATGCGGCCGCTGGGAAGCCGTCCATAGAAGCCGGGGATCAGGATCTTCCCGTTGGCCTTCAGGGCCGAGGCGATGGCGGGGTCGGTCTTCTCCCGGTCCACCGTGCCGTCCATCCCGAAAAAGACGCAGCTCGCGGCATCCACAAAAGTGAAGCCCAGGTACTCGGCCAGCAGCCGCGAGGTAAAGTATTCGCCGCGGCTCACCAGCTCATCCACCGAGAGTTCCTTCGTGAGCTTCCGGCTGTAGGCGCTCAGCTCCTCCTCAATGGGGAGGCTCAGCCCCAGCTCATCCCGGATGCCGATCAGCCGCTCTTCTATCGTATGCCAGATCTCGTCACAGGATACCCCGTAGGTCAGATGCGCGTGACAGAGATACAGGAGATCCGTGAGCTTGTGGTCGTCCTTGCTGCGCTTGCCCGCGGCGGAGGCGACCACGACCCGCCGTGTCGGGTCCGCGTCCACAATGGCTTTGACTTTCTTGAACTGCTCGGCCCCCGCCACGGAGGAGCCGCCAAATTTGGCTACCTTTAACATACAATCCCTCTCATGATTTAAGCAGTGAATCGTGAAGCATGAATAGTGAAAAGTTACGATGCCGCTTTGCGGCGACTATACTCTGTCCCCGCAGGGGACTCCTCAACTATTCATTATTCATTTTTCATTGCTCTCTTTTCACTCTCTCACGGCCGCGAAGAAGAGCTCTGCGCCGCGGCCGCGCAGCTCCGCCGCCGCAAAGTGCATCTGCGAGACGGACATGGGCTCCGTGATCATGCGGCACACATCGCCGTCAAGCTCCGCCGAGTCTGCCGGCAGCTCGCCCGCCAGCTCCGCCGGGAGGCGCACATAATAGCTGTGACAGGCGGCGCTGTTATCCACCTCGCCGCGTTTGAGCGAGGCGGGGAACATCGCCCGCTCGCCGCGAAGGATGCCGCTCAGGTCCCGCAGCACCGCCGAGGCGGTGGGCCAGCGGCCCGCGCCCTGCCCGATCAGCACGATAGAGCCGGCGCACTCTCCCTCATAGCGGGCCATGTTGAAGTTCTGCAGCACCGAGCACTCGGCCGCCCCGTCGCGCAGCAGCACCGGCTCCACATAGGCGTAGACGCCGTCGTCGGATCTGCCGCCGCTTGCGATCAGGCGGCAGGTATAGCCACGGGACTGGAAATGGGCCACGTCAGCCGCCGTAATGGATTCGATGCCCTCATGCAGCAGCCCGTCCGTCGGCAGGACGCCGTAGGCCACGGCGCAGGCCAGCATGATCTTGCGCAGCGCGTCCAGGCCGGACACGTCCGCCGTGGGATCCGCCTCGGCATAGCCCAGGCGCTGGGCGTCCTTCAGCACATCGCCATAATCCAGATGCAGGCGCTGCATGGCGTCCAGCATGTAGTTGGTGGTGCCGTTGAGGATGCCGCCCAGGCTTTGGATCCTGTCGCTCTCCCGGGCCAGGGCCAGGTTGTGCAGGAAGGGCACCCCGCCGCCGCAGGCCGCGCTGAAGAGGAAAGATACGCCCTGCTCCCGGGCGATTGTCTCCAGTTCCGGCCCCTTGGCCGCCACCAGCGCCTTGTTGGAGGTCACGAAGTGCTTGCCCGCTTTCAAAGCCGCCGCCGCGTAGCTATAGGCCGGCTCCACGCCGCCCATCACTTCCGCCACCGCGCCGACCGAGGGGTCGTTCACGATCTCCTCAATACTCGTCACCTTAAAGGGGGAGTCATTCTTTCCCGGGCGCACCAGCACCGGCCCCTGCTCCAGACCATTGGCCTTTCCCAGCATCTCATAGACACCGACGCCGACCGTGCCGAATCCCAATACCGCGACTTTCATGTGCTCACTTTCTTTCCGAAAAATATTATGTGTCCGTGAAATAAAAACACTTGTATTTTTGATGGGGACAGTGTATCATAGAGATGCACAAATTGCAAGCACATTTTTTGTGAATTTCATCAGAGTGGAGACACACTATGCTGGAAAACTATCTGATCGTCCACAAGAGCATCCTGCCGGAGTACTATGAGACCGTGCTGGCGGTCCGGCGGAAGCTGGAGAGCGGACAGACGCGGGACGTGAGCCAGGCCTGTCGGGAGGCGGGCATCTCCCGCAGCACTTATTACAAATACAAGGACTTCATCTTTGAGCCCTCGGACATGGAGGGCGGGCGCAGGGCCGTGCTGTCCATGCTGCTGGACCACGAGGCGGGCGTACTCAGCGCGCTGCTGCAGTGTATCTCCGGCGCGGGGGCCAGCGTTCTGACCATTGACCAGAGCCTGCCGATCCATGAGAAGGCCAGCGTCACCATTGCGCTGGATCTGGGTGGGATGACCGTTCCCCTGCAGCAGCTGCTGGACGGGATCGGCGCCGTTCCCGGCGTGGAAAACACACGACTCATCGCCATAGAATAAAGGAGAAAACAGTATGCTGTATCAGAGCACGAGAAGCGAGCACCGCGTATCCGACACCGCCGCCATCCTGGAGGGCATCGCGCCCGACGGCGGCCTGTACATCGACCCGACGCTGGCCGGACGTCCCTTTGACTGGGAAAGCTGTCTGGCCCTTCCCCCGCTGGGCATGGCTGACAAGATCCTCTCCCACCTGCTGCCCGGCTTTGAAAACATGGGCGCGCTGGTGCGCCGGGCCTATGAGGGCAAGTTTGACAGCGAGGAGCTGACGCCCTTGGTGAAAGTTGGGGATGACTTCGTGCTGGAACTCTTCCACGGCCCCACCGCGGCCTTCAAGGACGTGGCGCTCTCCATGCTGCCCCAGCTGGTCACCGCCGCCCGGGGGCAGGAGGGCGTGGAGGACAGGATCGTGATTCTCACCGCCACCTCCGGCGACACGGGCAAGGCCGCGCTGGAGGGCTTTCACGACGTGGAGGGCACCGGCATCATCGTCTTCTATCCGGATGCCGGCGTCTCCCCGGTGCAGAAGGCGCAGATGGTCACCCAGACGGGCGCGAACGTGAAGGTCTGCGCCGTGCGCGGCAATTTTGACGACTGCCAGACCGGCGTCAAGCGCGCCTTCGCCGCCCTCACCGGGGATAAGCTGCCCGCGGGCTGCCGCCTCTCCTCGGCAAATTCCATCAACATCGGCCGGCTCGCCCCTCAGGTGGTCTACTACTTCATCGCCTATGCGGAGCTTGTAAAGCGCGGGGAGATCGCCCTCGGCGATCCGGTGGACTACGTGGTGCCCACCGGCAACTTCGGCGATATTCTGGCGGGCTATTTTGCCAAGCTCATGGGTCTTCCCGTGGGGACGCTTGTCTGCGCCAGCAACGCAAACCGGGTGCTCACTGATTTTCTGGAGAGCGGCGTTTACGACAAGCGGCGGGACTTTTTGAAGACCGCCTCGCCGTCCATGGACATTCTGGTGTCCTCCAATCTGGAGCGGCTGCTGTTTCTCGCCTCCGGCGGGGACACCGCGCTGGTGGCCGACTGCATGCGAAAGCTCTCCGCCGACGGCGTCTACCGCTTCCCGGAGGAGGACATGGCGCGCATCCGGGCGGACTTCGCCGCGGGCTGCTGCGGGGAGGACGACTGCCTGGCAACCATCGGCCGTGTCTGGAAGGAGCATGGCTACCTCTGCGACACCCACACCGCCGTGGCCATGAAGGCGGCGCAGGACTACAAGTGTGCGTGCAAGGCGGGCAGGAAGACCGTGGTGCTCTCCACCGCCTCCCCCTACAAGTTCCCGGCGGCCGTGCTGAAGGCCATCGGAGGCGAAACATCGGGCGACGAATTTGCGCAGATGGAGCGCCTCGCGGAGATTGCGGGCGTGCCCATCCCCCGGGGGCTGCGGGGATTGAAGGAGCGGCCGGTGCTGCACCGGGATGTGATCGATGCGGACACCATCGTCGAGTATGTACGTCAGCAGTTGAACTGAGCAAGAGAGAACAGAAAAAAGATTGCGGCCTGCCGGGCTTTCCCGGCGGGCCGCCTTGCTTTTTGTCCGCAATTGGGATACACTATAGGCACAGAAAACCGCACAACACGCAAAAAGGGAGTGGATCATCGCCATGGATATTTCTCTGCAAGAACTGGAAAAAGCCTCCGAGCGGCTCAAGCCCATCCTGCACCACACTGAGCTGGATCTTTCCTCCACTTTCTCCGCCATGACCGGCGGCAAGGTCTATCTCAAATGCGAAAACCGGCAGAAGACCGGCTCCTTCAAGATCCGCGGCGCCAGCAACAAGATCGCGTCACTGGTGGAGCAGGGGCACACCGGCCCCGTGGTCGCGGCCTCCGCGGGCAACCACGCCCAGGGCGTGGCCTACGCCGCCGCCCGGCTGGGCGTCCCGGCCACCATCGTCATGCCCAAGACCGCGCCCATCGCCAAGCTCCAGGCCACGGCCGGCTACGGCGCGAAGGTCGTCACCGCGGGCGACTGCTTTGATGACGCCTATGCCGAGGCCTGCCGCATCTGCGAGGAGGAGGGCGCCACCTTCCTGCACCCCTACAACGACCCGGAGGTCATCGCGGGGCAGGGAACGCTGGGGTTGGAGATCCTGTCAGACTTGCCCTACGTTGACGTGATCGTGGCCCCCGCGGGCGGCGGCGGACTGCTGGCCGGCATCGCGGCGGCAGTCAAACAGATCAATCCCCGCGTGCAGGTCTACGGCGTGCAGGCCGCGGGCTGCGACCCCATCGCCCGCAGCTTCCGGGAGAAGAAGCTGGTGATCGCGGATTCCGCCTCCACCATTGCCGACGGCATCGCCGTCAAGGCCCCGGGCGACATTACGGTGGACATCATCAACCGCTACGCCGACGGCGTGGTCACCGTCTCGGAGAGCGAGATCGCCAACGCCATCCTGCTGCTCATCGAGCGCTGCAAGCAGGTGGTGGAGCCCTCTGGCGCCACGTCCCTGGCCGCCGTGCTCTCCGGCAAGATCGACGTGAAGGGCAAGCGGGTGGTCTGCGTGCTCTCCGGCGGCAACATCGACGTGAGCTTTATCCAGTCCATCATTGAGCGCGGTCTGGTCGCGCGGCACCGGCGCATCAAGTTCACCGCCATCATTGTGGACCGGCCGGGCAGCCTGGTGCAACTGCTGCAGGTGATCGCCGATGCGGGCGGCAACATCCTGGCCGTGGAGCACGACAAGCTGCGCGAGAACCTGAACCCCAACGAGACCAGCGTGCACATCTCCTGCGAGGTGGGCGGCGAAGAGCACGGCAGGGCGCTGATCGAAAAGCTGGTCGAAAAGGGCTATGCGGTAGAAGTAGAATAATTTTCCTTTGTGAAACACGTTTCACAAAGGAGTTGCTCGCGCTTATCGCACGCGGCGAAGCGTGATCCGCCGCGTTTGGTCGGCGCGAGGACTCGCGGTGCTCGTCTCAGGGTGTATTTGCAGCGGCAAAGCTGCTGCAAATACGATGATACCTGTCCCTGCTTATCAAGTACTTGATCCAGATTCACCAATAGAAGGAAGGAGATTCACATGAAAACCGTATCCACCAACAAGGCGCCGGCCGCCATCGGCCCCTACGCCCAGGCCCAGATCGTGGGCAATCTTGTCTTCACCTCCGGCCAGATCCCCATCATTCCCGAGACCGGGGAGATCGCAAACGGTCTGGAGGCCCAGGCCCATCAGGTCTTTAAAAACCTGTCGGAGCTCCTGAAGGCCGCGGGCACCGACCTGTCGAAAGCCGTGAAGACCACGGTGTTTATCCAGCACATGGGCGATTTCGCCGCGATCAACGCCATCTACGCCCAGTACTTCACCGAGCCCTACCCCGCCCGCTCCTGCGTGGAGGTGGCGAAGCTGCCGAAGGACGTGCTGCTGGAGTGCGAGGTCATCGCCGAGCTGTAAACAAGAAGTGGCCGGGAAAAGACAAGGTCTTTTCCCGGCCACAGTTTTGAGAATTGAGTTTTGAGCAGCCGCACTCTCCTTATCGCTCATAACTCAAGCCTTAAGACTTCAGGGGATGTGGCTTACCACATCCCCTGTTCTTTATTCGTCGTAGTACTCGCCGTTCTCGAGGCAGGTCTTCCAGGCGATGATCGGCATGGCCGCCATCAGCACCAGGGAGCCCGCCATCCAGGCGTAGCACTTGAGATAGGTGGCGTAGCGCTGCACGTTGTATTCGCCCAGCTTGCCCACGCCGAAGAGGCTCACGAGGAAGCCGATCCACAGCAGCGGGTGATACCACTTGAAGCCGTTGGCCTTGATAGACAGGCGGCTGTAGTGGATCAGCACGCAGAGGATGGCCACCGCCGCAAAGATCTGCGCCAGGGAGATGAAGGCGGAGAACTTGTTGAGCTGGGAGATGAAGCGGAAGTGCATCAGCGGGGAGTCGTTGCGCGTGGAGTCCATGATGATCTCCACCACGCCGTAGAGCACCAGCGCGATGCGCATGGTGTTGCCGTCGCCCCGGCAGGGCCACTTCATCCAGCGCTCTTCATCGTCCAGGAAGAAGCGCCAGACCACGATCGTCACCACCAGCATCAGCAGCGCCATGATGAAGAAGCTGGCGAAGCGGTAGGTCACGTTGCCGGCGGCGTCCGTGCTTGCCACCGCGAAGGGCAGGCGCTGGAAGAGCTTGGTCTTCACGGTGATGCGGCCGCGGCAGGTGGTGTTGAAGAGGGCGCTTAAGCGGATGAAGGCCACCAGCAGGCACACGCCGGGGGCCGCCGCGTCCAGCAGGGCGGGGATGCTGCCCGTGAGGCGCAGCTTTTTCACGAGGAAGGCCGCAAGCCAGATGCCGAGGAACATGCCCTGCAGGCAGAAGCTGCCGCGGTTGAAGTCCGTAAAGGCGGCTTTGAAGGAGGCGTAGACCTCGCCGGTAAAGTACCAGTGCAGGAAGCGGCTGAACAGCACGCCGAACACCAGGCTCAGCACCGAGAGGGCAAGCGGGGCGGTGATGCCCTCGCCCCGGCGGGCATAGAGGGCGCAGGTGATGATGACGCAGAGCAGGATGCCGACGCAGATGGTCACCGCGCTCATCTGGAACACGGCAAAATCAAGATCCAGAACGTAATCCATTCGTTCAGCCTCCTTCCCGCGTGCTGCCCACGGCAGATGCGAAGTAAATAATGTCGCTGACGATGCGCTCGGACGCCCAGTCCACATGGTTGTAGGGCACACCCTGCCAGACGATCTCACTGGTCTGGCCGCCGTCCAGGCCGTAGGCGGTGATGACGCCCTTGCGCTCAAAGAACTCGGCCATCTTGTTGACCGTGCAGTTGGCGGCGTTGGAGCCGTGGTTGACAGTCATGAACAGGTAGTGGAGCTTGTCCTTCACACCGATGCCGGCGCGGGAATAGGCCGTATCCACCTCGCCCGCGGGGTACCAGCTGACCACCTGGGCCTGGCCGTCCCGCACCAGGATGGGGCCGAAGGCCAGGGAGAAGACCACATCGTTCTCCGCCATCCACTGGCGGATGGAGTCCTCGGTGTTCTCCTCCAGCAGCTCCTTGTACAGGAAATCGCCGTCCGCCGTGACAAAGAGGGTGTCAAAGCAGTTGTACTTCTTGTAGTTGCCGGTGTAGGTGGAGGTGTTGAAGCGGTAGAGCTCCCGGTTGTAGGCCACGATGCCGAAATCGCGGAAGGCATAGTAGTCCGCGTTCATGGCCACCACGCAGTTGGTGGAGGCGGCCAGCTCCGAGGCCACATAATAGTTGTAGGAGCCGAAGGTGTCGTCCGCCAGCTTGCGGCGGAACTGGGAGCCGTCCCGCACCTTGACTTCCACAAAGCTGCAGCAGCGGCCGTCGATGTCCTCTTTCCAGAGGATGGTCAGGATGGAGTCGTCGATGTAGTACTTGATCTCCTCGGCGTAGAGGCCGGTGTAGAAGTTGGCGTTCGGGTCGAAGACCACTTCCTCGTCCTCCCGCAGCAGCCCGCTGTCGCGCGCCTGCTGGATGATGTCCAGCACTCTGTCGGCCTGATCGACGGGGATGGAGCCGAAGGCGTTCTGATCGGGCGCGGGGGCCACCACCGCATCCTCGGGGATGTAGTAGTGGATGGGTTCGGGCGTAGGCTCCGGCGTCGGCTCGGGCGTGACCTCTGGGGTCTCCGGGTCAGACACCGGCGTTTCGGTCGGGGCGGGCGCTTCGGTCACCACGGGAGGCGCGGTCACCACCGGGGCCGCGGTCGGGCGCGGCATCGCGGCGACGCCCACCGGGTGCAGGTTGTTGAGCGACCACCACAGGCCCAGGCACAAAAGGCCCATCAGCAGAAGATTTACCAGCAGGCGCAGGCCGAGCGGAATGTGCACCGGCTCCGGATCTTCCGGCTCCTCCGGCTCCTCGTAAGGATTGTCCTCCTCAAAGTCGTCCTCGTCCTTCGCTTTCCGCTTTTTGCGGGAAAACAGCGCGAAGCGGCGGGCGGGCTTCTCCGGCTCGTCCTCGTATCCGTCGTCCTCGTAGGGCGCCTCTTCATAGCCCTCGTCGGCGGGCGCCTCCTCGTAGGGCTGCTCATAGTCAGTCTCATAGGCCGCCTCGTCTGCAGGCGCCTCTTCGGTATACGGCTCCTGCACGGGGGCTTCCGCGCTCTCCTCCGGGGTCTGAGCGTTCTTGTCCTCCGCAAAATCGGCCAGGATGGAATCAAGATCAAACTCGTCGTAGCTCATTTGTTATCCATTCTCTTTGCTCAAGATTGGTCCCGCTGCCGTTTTCGGCGACACGAGATCAAGGTATTATACCACAGCCGCGCCATTTGCTCAATACTTTGCGAAAAAAAGAGATGCAAACCAATATGTCTGCATCTCTTTTCCATATTTCCATTATTTTGCCTCGTCGGAGGGCTGCGTCTGCTCTGCGGGGACTGCCTGTGCTTCCGGCTCGGCGGGCGGGGCGGTTTCCGTCTGCGGGGCGGGCTCCGCGCTCTGCTCGGGCAGCGGGGCCACGGGGGCCTCGTCGCTCATGGAGATCTTGCGGGCCGGGCGCTCGATGGTCTTGTCCTTGCTGGCAAGCTTGGCCTGTTTAACGCTCTCAGGCATGAACTCGCCGTGCTCGAAGAAGTAGTCGAATTCCTCGCCCTCCATGGTCTCATGGGCCAGCAGGTACTCGGCCACGGCGCGAAGCTCAGCTGCATGCTCGGTGAGGATCTTCTCGCAGTCGGCGGCGGCGCGGTCAAAGATGGCCTTGACCTCCTCGTCGATGGCGGCGGCGGTCTCCTCGGAGTAGCTCTTGGTCTGGCCGAAGTCGCGGCCGATGAAGATGGAGTGGCCGGAGCTGTCGTAGGAGATGGGTCCCAGGCGCTCGCTCATGCCGTACTTGGTGACCATGTCGCGGGCCATGGAGCTGGCGGACTGGATATCGCCGGAGGCGCCGGTGGAGATGTCCTCCAGGAAGAGCTTCTCCGCCGTGCGGCCGCCCAGGGCGACCACGATGTTCTCATACATCTCGGCGCGGGAGGTGAAGTTCTCCACGTCCTCCTGCGGGCGGAACAGCGTGAAGCCGCCGGCGGGGCCGCGGGGAATGATCGTGATATAGTGCACCGGATCCACGTTCTTGCAGAAGCGGGCGGCCACGGCGTGGCCGGACTCGTGGTAGGCGGTGAGGCGGCGGGCCTTGTCGCTCATCTTGCGGCTCTTCTTCTCCGGGCCCATCTGAACCTTGAGGATGGCCTCGTCGATATCCTCCTGGGTGATGAAGCGGTGCTTGCGCCGTACGGCCAGCAGAGCTGCCTCGTTCATCAGGTTCTCCAGATCGGCGCCCGCGAAGCCCGGGGTGCCCTTGGCGATGCTGTTGAGGTCCACGTCCTCAGCCAGCTGCTTGTCGCGGGAATGGATCTTCAAAATAGCCTCGCGGCCCCTGATATCGGGCAGGCCCACATAGACCTGGCGGTCAAAGCGGCCGGGACGCAGCAGCGCGTTATCCAGAATGTCGGCCCGGTTGGTGGCCGCCATGACGATGACGCCCTCGTTGTTGCCGAAGCCGTCCATCTCCACGAGCAGCTGGTTCAGGGTCTGCTCGCGCTCGTCATGCCCGCCGCCGAGGCCGGAGCCTCTCTGACGGCCGACCGCGTCGATCTCGTCGATGAAGATGATGGCGGGGGCCACCTTCTTGGCCTGGTCGAACAGATCGCGCACACGCCCGGCGCCGACGCCCACATACAGCTCCACAAAGTCGGAGCCGGAGATGGACAGGAACTGCACGTCCGCCTCGCCGGCGACGGCCTTGGCAAGCAGGGTCTTGCCGGTGCCCGGAGGGCCGACCAGCAGCACGCCCTTGGGGATGCGGGCGCCCATGGCCGTGTAGGCCTTGGGGTCCTTGAGGAAGTCGACGATCTCCGCCAGTTCCTCCTTCTCCTCGTCGCAGCCGGCCACGTCGCGGAAGGTCTTCTTGTTCTTCTCCTCGCTGCCGAGACGGGTGCGGGCCTTGCTGAAGCGGGCAACCCCGCCGGCACCGCCGCCGCCCATGCGGTTCATCATCACATACCACAGGACCATCGCGCCGCCCATCAGCAGCAGATAGGGGATGATGCTGGCCCACCAGGGCACCACATAACCCGGCTCATATTCGTAGTCCTCGATGATGCCGTCGGCTTTCTGCTGGGCGATCAGGTCGTGGAAGTCCTCGTAAAAGACCGAGAAGCTGTAGAGATCATAGGTCATGTCCTCGGTGACTGCGGGGTCGTCGGTGCGCACTTCCATGTACAGCACCGTGCCCGAGGAGCCGGGGCGGGTCTCGAAATACTTCACCTTCTCGCTCTGGAAGAGGTCGATCAGTTCGGAATAGCTCTTGACCTCATTGGCCGGCTCTGTGCGCGTCATGGTGTAGATCACAGCCACCATGATGATCAGCAGCAGCACATAAAAGCCAAGGTCGCGTGCGCGGTTTCGATTGGGTTTCAAATAAACACTTCCTTCGGGAACGGAGTCAATAATGCAGATCGCCGCGAAGCGGCACCTTCATTATTCATTTTTCATTATTCATTATTCATCACGAATAGATTTCCGGTTTCAGCACGCCGATATACGGCAGGTTCCGGTATCTCTCATTATAATCCAGGCCGTAGCCCACGACAAAGGCGTCGGGGATCTCAAAGCAGGAGTAGTCGGCATAGATGTCGGCCTTGCGACGGGCCGGTTTGTCCATCAGCGTCGCCACCGCGATGGAGGCGGGCTTGCGTACCATCAGGTAGTTTTTCAGATAGTTGAGCGTCACGCCGGAGTCCAGAATGTCCTCCACCAGGATCAGGTGGCGGCCCTCAATGATCTCGCTCAGGTCCTTGTTGATCTTCACCGCGCCGGTGGAGGTGGTGCCGCTGTAGGAAGAGACCGCCATGAAGTCCATGGAGCAGTCAATGTCCACATGGCGCATCAGATCCGCCATAAAAATGAAGCAGCCCTTCAGCACGCCCACAAAGATGGGGTCCTTTCCCCGGTAGTCCTCGGAAATCTGCCGGCCGATCTTGGCCACGGCCGCCTCCAGCTCCTCTTCGGAAATCAGAACCCTCTCAATTGCCTCTCTCACGATTTGTCCTCCATATGATTCTTGTATATTGTCAGCCGCAGCGCCATCTCACCCTCCCGGGGCAGGCTCCGCTCGTCCAGCGCCAGATCGTGGACGGCGAGGATACCCGCCTCGTCCCGGAACACCAGGACACGATCCCGCTCGGCGCGGGTCATGCCGTGCTCCAGAAACAGGGCTTTCAGACTTTTGCTGCAGCCGCGATACGCAGGACGCATCCGGTCTCCCGGTCGACGGCCGGTACAGAGGATTTCATTCCCACGTATATTCTCATATTTGATACAATAAGTCTTGAACAAGCTATTAACTTTTTGATTGTATTCAACCAAATCTGCCCGGATGCAGATCCCCAGCTCCGGGATCTCCAGGCATTCCCCGGGCCGGATCGCCCGGTCGGGAAGCGGGATCGACTCGATCTCGGTAAAGTACAGTCTCCCCTGCTCGCGGCGCAGGCGCTGCCCCGGCAGGTCCAGATAAGCAAGCTCGCTGCCCCGGCAGAAGGCCAGCGCCTCCTCCACATGCCGCCGCTCCAGGCTTTGCGCGCAGAGTGCGCGCAGCACGCGGGATGCGATGGCCGGGTGCAGCCCACCCAGTTCCTTTGTCGGCAGGCTGTCGTTCTGATAATGCTTTTCGATGAAATCGTCCGCCAGGGAGGCAAGGCAATCCTCGTCCTGCCGCAGCAGCGCGGCGGTATCGCCGAGCGTGTGCGCCAGCGCCGGGTTCATCTCCCGCAGCAGGGGCAGCACCCGCTGCCGCAGGCGGTTGCGCCGATAGCGCTCGTCCGCGTTGCTCGCATCCTCCACGTGGGGCAGGCCGTTTTCCTGCAGATACTCCTCGATCTCCTGCCGCGTCACCGCAAGCAGCGGGCGCACAATGCGCCCCCTTGCGGGCGGGATGCCGCCGAGACCGCGCAGGCCGCTGCCGCGGGTCAGATTCAAGAGCATGGTCTCCGCGTTGTCGTCGGCGTTGTGGGCGGTGGCGATCCGGTCGCAGCCCAGTTCGTCCGCCGTCCGCTCCAGGAAAGCATAGCGCAGCTTTCGCGCGGCCTCTTCGATGCCGAGGCCCCGCTCCCGGGCAAAGGCGGGTACGTCGCCGTGTTCCACCGCGCAGGGGATGCCGCGCTCCCGGCAGAAGTCCTCCACAAAGGCCGCGTCCCGCAGGGAGGCCTCCCCGCGGATGCCGTGCTCGTAATGGGCGGCAAAGACTTCCAGCCCCCATTCTTCCCGCTGCGTCCACAGCAGATGCAGAAGTCCGATCGAGTCGCAGCCGCCGGAGACGGCGACGAGCACCCGGCTCCCGGGAGGGAGCAGAACGGGGATCGACTCAGTATTCATCGTGCCGCCGCTCCACAGAGCTGAAGGAAGTGTACTCCGGCAGCCAGTTGAGCTCCACCGTGCCGGTGGCGCCCTTGCGGTTTTTCAGCACGATCGCCTCGGCCAGGTTGGGGTTCTCGCTCTCGCGGTTGTAGTAGCCCTCGCGGTAGAGGCCGATGACCACGTCGGCGTCCTGCTCGATGGCGCCGGATTCACGCAGGTCAGAAAGCTGCGGGCGTTTGTCCTGGCGGCTTTCATTGGCGCGGCTCAGCTGGCTCAGGCAGACCACGGGCACGTTCAGTTCCTTGGCCATGATCTTGAGCATGCGGCTGATGTCGCTGACCGCCTGGGTGCGGCTCTCGTTGGACCAGTTGTGCCCGCTGCCCGAGGACTGCATCAGCTGCAGATAGTCGATCACGATCAGGTCGATCTTCGGCAGTCTCCGGCACTGGGCGTTCATGTCCGACACGGAGAGGGTCGGGTTGTCGTCGATGCGGATGTCCGCCGCGGCCAGGGCCTGGGCGGCATCGGAGACCTCGCGCCACTGCTGGGGGCTCAGGTCGCCGGTCAGCAGGTTTTTGAGCGGCACCAGCGCCGCGCGGGAGAGAAGGCGCATCGCCAGCTGTTCCCGGCTCATCTCCAGCGAGAAGATGGCCACGGTCTTACCCAGCTGCAGCCCGGCGTAAAGCGCGAAGTTCAGGCCGATACTGGTCTTGCCCATACCGGGCCGGCCGGCGGCCAGGATCAGTTCGGACTTGTTCAGGCCAAGGATCGTGCTGTCCAGATCGGGCAGGCCTGTGGAAAGGCCCGGGATCTTGTTGCCGGAGCTGGCTGCCTCGTTCAGCTCGTCAAACACGTTCTGCACCACGGAGGAGATGGGCAGCAATCCGCCCACATTCCGCCCGCTGCGCAGGGCGTAGATCTTCTGCTCCGCGATCTCCAGCGCGGCGTCCGCCTCGCCGGAGCCCTCATAGACCAGGTTGTTGATCTCGTCCGCCGCCTCGCCCAGGCGTCTGAGCAGGGCGCGGTCGCGCACGATGGCCGCGTATTCCAGCACGTTGGCCGCTGTGGGCGTGACGCGCATGATCTCCGCCACATAGCTCTCGCAGTTGTCGGTCCAGACGCCCCGGACCTTCATCTGGTCCAGCACGGTCACGGGGTCAATGGTCTGGCCGTAGGAGAACATGGCGAACATGGTCTCATAGATGTCCCGGTTGAGCTTGATGTAAAACTCGTCCGCCTTCAGATGCTCGAGCACCTCGGGGATGCATCTGGGGTCGATGAGCATGGAGCCGATGACCGCCTGCTCCGCCGGCGCGGAGTGCGGTGTTTTTTTGCCTAACAGCTCGTCCATTCCAATAAACCTTTCCTTATAGGCTCCCCTGTGTAAGGGGAGCTGTCAGCCGCCAGGCTGACTGAGGGGTTGCGTTCAACTCGCAGAATTGTAATTTCAGGGTTCCGGACAAATCCGCACAACCCCTCCGTCCCTTCGGGACACCTCCCCTTTCAGGGGAGGCAAGCTGCCGCCTTATTTGTCCTCGATCACCAGCACGTTGATCGTGCCGCTGACCTCGTAGCCCAGCTTGGCCTTGACGGTGTAGCTGCCGAAGTTCTTGATGGGATCGCCCTGGACGATCTTGTTCTTCTCGATGTCGATGTCAAACTGCTCCTTGAGGGCCTTGCTGATGGCCTCGGAGGTGACGGCGCCGAAGAGCTTGCCGCCTGCGCCCGCCTTGGCGCGCACGGTGACCTGCAGGCCCTCCAGCTTCTTGGCGTTGGCCTCGGCCTCGGCCTTCTCGCGGGCAGCCTGGGCGGCCTTTGCCTTCTCCTTGAGCTTGAAGGCGTTGATGGCGTCAGGCGTGGCCTCGGAGGCCAGGCCACGGGGCAGCAGGTAGTTGCGGGCGTAGCCGAGAGAAACTTCCTTCAGCTCTCCCTTCTTGCCCTGTCCGCGTACGTCGGTATTGAAGATAACTTTCATAATAATCTCCTTTCTGCTTTGGCGCCCTGTTGAAGCGCTTCAAGTGAATAGCGAATGGTGAACAGTGAATCGTTGAGGAGTCCCCTCCGGGGACTGATTGAATTGTCGCAAGGCGACACCTCAACTATTCTCTATTCACTTTTCACTATATTGTTTATCCAAAGTATTCGTCGATGACGGCGTAGACGCTCTTGACCGCCTCCGAAAGCTCGGTGTCCTTGAGCTGCGCGGCCGCCGCGCTGCGGTTGCCGCCGCCGCCCAGCTTTTCCATCAGGATCTGCACGTTCACTTCCCCGATGGAACGGGCGGAGATGTTGATGTTGCCCTTACCGTCGGGCGAAACCACAACGGACGCGTCCACGCCCGAGATGTTCAGCAGCTCGTCCGCCGCCTTGGCCGCCACCACGCGGTTCTGCGGCTCCTCTGGGGCGGCGATGGCCACCTTGCCGTAAAGCGTGGCCTGCTGCAGGATCTTGTAACGGGCGACCGTGTCGTCCATGCCCGCCTGGAACAGCTTCTTGACCTCCGAAGTGTCGGCCCCGCCGCGGCGCAGATAGGCCGCCGCGTCAAAGGTCCGCTCGCCGGTGCGGATCGAAAAGCTCTTGGTGTCCAGCACCATGCCGGCCAGCATGGCCTCCGCCTCACAGCGGAGCATATCGCTCAGGTCTGTGACCTCCTGCAGGATCTCGGTGACCAACTCACAGGCAGAGGAGGCATAGGGCTCAATAAAGCCCAGGGCCGCGTTGTGGATATAGGTGGCCGCCACACGGTGATGGTCGATGACCGCCACGCGGTTGCATTTCTCCAGCAGCTCCGCGTCTTCCACCTGCTCGGGCCGGTTCGTGTCCACGACCACCAGGAGAGTGCGCCCGTCGGCCAGCTGTTTTGCCTCGGCTGGGCTGACGAAGGCGGCCTTGTAGGCCTCCTCCTTCTGCAGGCGCTCGATCAGGCTGCGGCTGGCGTTGTGCTCCAGGTCGATGGCGATCTTCGCCTTGACGCCGCATTTTCTCGCAAGGCAGCAGATGCCCACCGCGGCGCCCACCGCGTCCAGATCCGCGAAACGGTGGCCCATGACCAGCACCTGGGAGGAGTCGCGCATCAGCTCGGCCAGGGTGTTGGCCATGACGCGGGACTTGACCTTGGTGCGCTTCTCCACCTCAATGCCGCGGCCGCCGAAGAACTCAAAGCTCATCTGGTTTTTGACCACAGCCTGGTCGCCGCCGCGGGAGAGCGCGATCTCGGTGGCCTTATCGGCAAACTGAAGGCCCTCGCCCAGCGTGCCGGCATCCTCGCCGAGACCGATGCTGATGGTGGCGTCGATGCCGTTTGGGCTTTCGATCTGGTGCATCTGCCCGATGATGTCAAAGCGGTTCTGCTTCATCAGATCCAGCTGCTTTTTCTCAAAGACCGCCAGGAAACGATCCCTGTCATAGCGGCGCAGGATGCCGTTATAACTGTCGCACCACTGTCTGAGCTTGTCCTCCGCCGCGTCACGCAGCTCGTTGCGCACGCGGTCGGTCTGGTTACGCCCCAGCTCGTCCAGATTGTCCAGCACGATGACGGCCGGGATCGGGCGGGTCTCCTGATAGCGGGTGCGGATATCATCCGTCTCCGTCATGTCCACCCAGTAGGTGACGCCGGTGAAGGAGGCCACGTCCCCCTTGTCGCTCCCGATCAGATTGCCGTGCAGCTGGTACTTCCGGCCGCCGACCTCCAGCAGCGTGGGGTACTGCTCCCGCCCCTCCAGCAGCCATTTGCCGGAAAAGCCGGGCAGCAGGTCGGTCATTTTGGCGTCAAGCCGCTTGCCGTTCACGCCGAAGATGCTGTAGAACATCTCGTTTCCCCAGACCACCGTGGAATCATCCACGCGGAACACCGCCATCGGCAGGGGGAAATGGGCGAGCGTGTTGCTCTTCGCGTTCTCCGCGCTGTACACCAGCGACTCGGTATAGGCGGTCAGCTGCTTTGCGCGGGCGCGATGGGCCAGGATCGAATACACCAGCAGGATCACCAGCACCGCCCCCTCGGCCGCGGCCAGATAGGGCAGGCCGAAGAACAGCGTCACCAGAGCAAAAATGCCCAGGAAGAGCAGCAGGATTCCCATGCCGGTATCTGAAAGGCGTTTGATTTTCGGATCCATTTTATAAATCGCACCTCCCGTCATCAGGGACACCACTTATCTTAACCATAACATCTTAACGATACTTTTCCCATGTTAGATACTGATACAAGTTTACATTATAGCAAAAGCCCGCCCTCTTCGCAACATAATTTTCCGTGCGGCCGGAAATACTGACTGTACTGCAGAAAAAAGAGAAAAGCGAGGGAGCATATGAAAGCAGTCATCATGGCGGGCGGCGAGGGCAGCCGCCTGAAGGCCGTCACCGGGGCGCTGCCCAAGCCCCTGGTGCCGCTGCTGGGGAGACCCATCATGGAGCACATCCTGCTCCTGCTGCGGCAGCACGGCTTTACGGAGGTCTGCGCCGCGCTGCGCTACCGCTCCGGCGACATCCGCAACGCCTTCGGCGACGGGCGGAAGCTGGGCATGCATATCGAGTATCGGGTGGAGGATCAGCCCCTGGGCACGGCCGGCGGTGTGAAAAACTGCGCGGATTTCTGGGCGGAGGATGATTTTCTCGTCATCAGCGGGGACGCCGCCTGCGATTTTGACTTAAACGCCCTGATGGACCGGCACCGGGAGAGCGGCAGCGCGGCCACCATCGCCCTGTCCCGGCAGGCGGTGCCGCTGCGTTACGGTCTGGCCGTGACGGACGGGGAAAACCGGGTGCGCAGCTTTGTGGAAAAGCCGGTGTGGCAGCGGGTCGTCACCGATCTGGTGAATACGGGGATCTATGTGCTCTCGCCCCGGGCGATGGACTACGTCCCCCGGGGGCAGCCCTTTGACTTTGCGAAAGACCTGTTCCCCCTGCTGCTGGCGCAGGGCGAGACCGTGCTGGGCCTCCCCATGGAGGGCTACTGGTGCGACGTGGGGACGCCGCTGTCCTACTATCAGTGCTGCGTGGACGCGCTGGAGGGGCGGCTGAAGCTGGACATCCCGCCCTCCTTCCTGCCCGCCCCGGCGGAGGAGGTGCCAGCGCCGCCGGAGAACGCGGCCGTGACCCTCGAGTGCAGCTGCCGCAGCCGGGCGGAGCTGATGGGCGCCCTCTCCGAGCTGATGCTGGAGCTGGACGCGGACTACACCGATGGCATCCGCCTGAAGCGGGACAATTTTACACTGCATATCTCTCCCCTGCCCAACGCCTCCGCCCTGCGCATCGCCGTGCAGGCGCAGGATACCGAGTTTGCCCGCTCCATCGCCCTCTCCGCCCGGGACGTGGCGAGAGCGCTGGATCTGTAGCTTACCCGTCCGGCCGTATGGGTTAACAGAAATACAGATCGTTGTAGGGGCGGCTATCAGCCGCCCGCGCGGCGAACAGCAAAAGGAAAGAAAAAGTCAGGCGAAATCGCAGCTGTTGTACGAATTCGCCTGACTATTCTTCTGTGGTAACCGTTTACAGCCGGGCGGCTGATAGCCGCCCCTACAATCTTCTTTCCGTCCCTGTACAATCTCTAGAAGAGCAGGGCGCTGGCGATGCCAAAGTAGACGAGCAGGCTCAGCGCGTCCACGATGGTGGTGATGAAGGGGCTCGCCATGACGGCGGGGTCAAAGCCCACCTTCTTGGCCAGCATGGGCAGTGTGCAGCCCACGATCTTGGCCATGAGCACGGTGACGGCCATGGTGAAGCAGACCACAAAGGCCGTGAGCACGGTGATGTCCGCATTGCCGAGCAGCAGCCTGTCCACCAGCATGATCTTGGCAAAGCACAGCGTTGCCAGGGCTACGCCGCAGAGGAAGGCCGTCTGCACTTCCTTCCAGATCACGAGGGCCATGTCGGAAAACTCCAGCTCGCCCAGGCTCAGGGCGCGGATCACGGTGACGGAGGCCTGGGAACCGGAGTTGCCGCCGGTGTCCATCAGCATGGGGATGAAGGCGGTCAGCACCACCTGGGCGGCCAGGGCGCTCTCAAAGCCGGTGATGATCATGCCCGTGAAGGTGGCCGAGACCATCAGCAGCGCAAGCCAGGGGATGCGGTGCTTGAAGAGGTCCCAGGCGTTGGAGCGCAGATAGCTCTTCTCCGAGGGGAGCATACCGGCCATCTTTTCGATATCCTCCGTGGTCTCTTCCACGAGGACGTCCATGGCGTCGTCGAAGGTGATGATACCGACCATTCTGCCGTCGGTGTCCACCACGGGCAGGGCCAGGAAGTTGTACTTGGACAGCATCTGCGCGACCTCTTCCTGGTCGGTCATGGTGCTGACAGAGATCACGTTCCCGTCCATGATCTCCGAAATGGGGGTGCTGTCGTCCGCCGAGAGGAGCAGGTCCTTCACCGATACGGTGCCGATGAGCTTGCTGCCCTCGGTCACATAGCAGGTGTAGATGGTCTCCTTGTCCACGCCGGTTCTGCGGATGCGGGTGATCGCCTCCGCCACGGTCATCTTCGGCCGCAGGGAGACATATTCGGTGGTCATGATGGAGCCGGCGGAGTTCTCCGGGTAACGCAGCAGGTCGTTGATCTCCTTGCGCATCTCGGGATCGGCCTGGGCCAGGATGCGCTTGACCACATTGGCCGGCATCTCCTCCACCAGGTCCACCGCGTCGTCCACGTACAGCTCCTCGATCACGTCGCGCAGCTCCGCGTCCGAGAAGCCCCGGATCAGCAGCTCCTGCTGTTCCGGTTCCATTTCCACGAAGGTCTCCGCCGCCTGCTCCTTCGGCAGCAGCCGGAACAGCCGGGGAAGGCCCTCGTCCGCGATCTCCTCAAAGATCGCGGCCACGTCGGCCGGATTCATGGTGACCATGATGTCCTTGAGCGTGGAATACTTCTTTTCTCCGAGCAGTTTTTTGATGGTGCTCTCCATCGTTACGGTATGTTCTGCCATCGGTCTCCTCCTTTTCGTCAAAAGTCGGAAGTCCGACACGCAGGCCGATGTTCAGCAGATAGAAAACAGGAAGCGCCGCAAGGGCGGTTCCGCATCAAAACTTCGGCCTGCTGTGCCGCTGGTACTTCCACCGTCCATGACGTTTCCTCCTATCAATTTTTTGTTTTTCCGAGCGGCGCTCAGCACCGCTCTATTTTTCAGAATACCGTTTGCGGCGTTTTTTGTCAAGCAAAAACCGGGGTCGTCCATGTCTTCCAGGCGCTGAAAGCTGAGCGCTATCGCAGGCCGTGCTTTTCCAGCAGACCCCGCGCGAAGTCGGCGGTCTCGTCGAAGAGCTGCACATAGCCCTGGAGCATGCGCGCCTTGGCGCAGAGAGCGCGACTGCGGCGGCTGACGTAGATGGCGCATTTGCGCCGCCCATTCTTCGCCTCCTGCACCAGGTTGGCAGCGGGGGAATTGCCGTCGAAGGCAAGCAGCAGCGAGGGACGCCGCTTGAAGATCTCATAGGCAAAGCTCTTGTACACGCCGTTGCCGCTCTGCTCGATGGAGATGCGGATCCCCGCGCCGCTGCGGCGCAGGCGGGCGCACTCGGCGTCTGTCAGCGCGGCGGGCACGATGGCGATAATCTCGAAGCGGCCCCGGTTCTGACCGGCGAGATAGCGCTCCAGTCCGCAGAGCCGGTGCCCGATCACAAAGAAGACCTTCTCCGGGTCGGCGTTTTCCAGCAGGGCGTCGATTACCGCCTTGCCGCCGGGGCGCAGCTTGGTGGCGCGCCGGTCGCTGTTGAAGCTGCCGCCCGCCAGGATGATCGGCGTTTTGCCCGCCGGCAGCTCCCGCACCCGGTCGGCCAGAGCGACCGCGGCGTCCCGTTTCCCACCGCCGAGCCAGAGATCCGCCTCCACCCGGCCGGTCTCTTCGATCCGCCGGGCATAGAAGTTGGCAATATTCTCTTGCTCAAGGGCGGCAATGGCTTCCGTTTTTCTGGCAAACACGGCCATGCTCTCGCCGCAGATGCGCTCCTCGGCGGCATGCATCTGGCAGAGGTCCTCGTGCCGGAGGCCCAGCAGCTTTTCCAGCGCCAGTTCCTCGTCGATGGAGTTGGTGCCGTAGAGGGCGCCGCCGTCGGTGCCCTGCACGCAGGCGATGCCCGCGCGCAGATACTGCCGCAGCGGGTGGTGCTCCAGGTCGCTCAGATTGTTGAGCCGCACGTTGGAGGTGAGCTGGAATTCCAGCGTCACCCCGTCCTCCCGCAGGGCCTGCAGCAGCCGCTGCCCGTTCGGGGAGCGGAGATTCGGCGTATAGAGCCCGTGGCCGATGCGCAGACGGGGCATCGCCTGCCCCGGCGCGAGCGAGGCGCGGACGCAGCGGATCGTGTTCGCCACATTGTCGCGCAGGCTGTCGTTTTCGCCCGCGTGCACGCGCAGGACGAAGCCGTCGTTCTCCCCGGCGATGCGCGTCAGCTCCCGGAGCGTATTTTTGAGTTCCAGAATGTCGTTGATCTCCTCGCCCACGATGTCGCTGCCCGCTACATAGGGATCCATGGCCACGGCCCGCAGCACCCGCAGGTTCTCGCTCAGATAGTCCCCGGGCGTCACAGCGTCGCGCACGATGGTGAGCGGTGTGCGGCGCATGGCGGCAAGAAAGCGCAGCAGCACGCCCGTCTCCGCCGTGACGGCCGGCATGACCGCGTGGATCTGCCGCAGGACCTCTGGCGCCGCCTCCGCCTTGCAGAGGCTGGTGTCGGAGATCTCGGCATAGTCAATGCCGTAGCGGCGGTAGTTGCGCGCGATCCAGAGGAGCTTGTCTTGAAAGAGGGTGTTTCCGGCATAGGCGGGGTTTTCCCGGTCCCGGGCCATCTGCCGCAGGGCCCGGGCGATGTCCTCATCCGGGACGGCGGGCTCCGCCGGAAGCGGGATCGGGTCCTCCGCGGGGACGCCCTTGGTGAACACATAGCGGTAGAGGTATACCTTTTCCAGGTCGGCGAAGACGGCCTGCCCGTCCTTGGGAATCGCCAGAGACACCCGGATGCGCCCGATGTTATAGGCCGCGTCCGCGGGATTGTTCAGGATCAGATCGGCAAGATTCAGGAAAGTATTGTCGTCGATGCGCCGCTCCCGGTATTTGCCGGTCAGGGCGGAGTCCGCCAGCGCCCGCTCCGCCTGATCGCGCCGCTTTTGCAGCAGCGCCTGCTGCGCCGGAGTGCACTTCAGCCCCAGCTTTTTGATATAGTAGAGCGGGTAGCGGATCTGGTGGTGAATGCCCAGAGCAATCAACAGATCCGGCGGGAGATTGGCGCTCATGTGGGTGTGAAGATCGGTGCGGAACTTACAGTCGGAAAAGATATAGGTCTTGACGATGGTCTTCTGCTCCGAGAGGCGGTAGTCCTTGGTCTGGCTCATCAGCGCCTTGGAGATGGCGGGGATGGATGCCTTGAGCTCCACGCTCCCGTCCGGGCGGATATTGGCCACCTTGGTGTTCCCCAGGCGGAAGATCCAGAGCTGCCGGTTGTTCCCGTCCACATAGCTGGGGACGGTACCGCGGATCACCATGAGGCCCTGCTCGTCCTCGCTGAGCGGGAGATCACAGAGCCGGGCCAGATTCCGGATCAGATTGCCGGTGCCGTGGTTCGGCGTGCGCAGCACATAGTGCAGTTCCTCCCCTTCCCGGCAGAGCTCCACCAGGATATCCTTTTCCTTGTCCAGCGCGAAGCGGCCGAAGTACTCCATAGCGTCCCTCCACTGTGTAAGATACGGGACTGTGAAAAAAGTTGTTCACAGTCCCGGTTTTTTGTGATCAAAGAGTTCGCTGCCGTTTCTCAAAACTCACGACTCAAAACTCAACACTCGTTTTTACTCCGTAATGGCCCAGACTCTTGCGGGCAGGCCCACCGCGTCCTCGATCTTCGGCCAGGCCGCTACCAGCACCGCGCCGGCGGGCGCCACCTGATCCAGGTTGCACAGCACCTCGATCTGGATCTTGCCCTTCTCCAGCACATAGCGCTCGCAGGCCAGATCTCCGGCCTTCGCCGCCTCAGCGGAGGCGTCGGTGTCCAGGGTTTCGTGGCCGTTGGCCGCGGCATTGCGCACTTCGTAGATGTACTTCAGCGCCTCCAGCGACCAGCCGGGGAAGTTCTCGCTGCCGTCCTCGGCGATCCCGGAGAGGGCGTTCATGTCGGGCCAGTGCTTCGACCAGTCGGTGCGCAGGGCGACAAAGGCGCCGTCGGGGATGGGGCCGTACTTGGCCTCATAGTCCATGATATCCTGCGCAGTGACGGCGTAATGCACGTCCTTGGCAACTTTTTCGGTAATGTCCACCACGCAGAGGGGGAAGACCGCGTCCTTCACGCCGTAGCGCTCGGAGCGGATGCCGTCCTTCACGAAGTGGCCCGGGAAGTCCACATGGGTGCCGAACTGGCCGGGGAAGCGGAAGCTCTGGATCACGCACTCCAGCATGGGGTTGCCCCAGTCGTAGACCACCTTGCCCAGCTCCACGGTGCCAGCAGGAATCCCGCTCCAGTAGGGGCTGTCGTTGTTAAGCCCGTGCGAGAGCTCCACCCATCTGAGTTTCTTCGCGCTCTCCAGCGCGTCCCACAGTTTGTACATATCCGGAACCTCCCTTAATATTTTTAGATTACTGGTATTGTAGCCGCCCCGGCCCGTCTTGGCAAGGGTTTTTTCAGCGTTCATGCCCTTTACAGCGGGAGCTGCTTTCCGTCCAGCACGGCTTCGGCGAGCGTATCGCCCACGTAGCGCAGTTTCAGCGAGAAAAAGGGCGCGTTTTCGTACAGCAGGCGCAGGAAGATCCTGTCCCCTTCCCAGATGGGCTTGGAGAGCAGCTCCTGCTTGTCGATCCACTCCAGCTGCCCCTCGTCGCAGTCCGCGCGCACTTCGCCGCAGAAGTCGTCCGAGACGAAGAGATGCATGTATTCGGTGCCCCACTCGTTGGAGACGAAGGTCACGATCCCGCGAAACTGCCAGGAGCGAAGACACAGTCCCGTCTCCTCCCGCACTTCGCGCAGCAGGCAGTCCTCCGGGCTTTCCCCCTCCTCGAACTTGCCGCCGATGCCGATCCATTTGTCCTTGTTTTCGTCCAGGGTTTTCCTGACCCGATGCATCATCAGGTACTTTCCGTCCCGCTCGATGTGGCAGAGCGTGGTATTGCGCATGGCGATCACCTCCCGGACATCTTAACATAATAATCATCGGATGGCGAGAACAATCGAAAAAATGATTGTTCTCGCTGCCAAGCGACAAGTTTGGCAGCGAATGATTCGATGAATCATTCGCCCGATGCTCATTATAAAACGGGAAAAATGAACAGAGTGGATTGTTTTACGGGAAAAAGGGTGGTATACTGTGATATACTGTCGATAATTCCGACGAGGAGAAAAAGATATGAAACGCTGCATCGCCCTGTTTTTGATGATTGCCCTGCTGCTGGCCCTGCCTGTCATGGCCGCCGCCGAGGGCACGCATTCCGAGGACTTCACCGTGGACACCAAGATCCTGGACGTGATCGACCATCCGGCTTTCACGGGCTTTGGCCGTCTCCTGTTCCCCACGGCCTTCGAGATCCCCGCGCGCCTTCCGATTGAGGAGCTCTATTATCTGCTGCCGGCCTACCACACCATCAACCCCGAAAACGCGTGTGAGGTACTCAACTACCTGAAGAACCAGGCCGAGGACGGCAATCAGATCTTCTACGATATTTACACCGACGAGGAGAAGGCGGCCGACCCCGCCAAGGCGGACACCGGCCTGTTCTTCTTCCGCGGCAATCCCGGCGGGAAGTTTGCGGTGCTGTCCTCCGGCATGGCCTTCCGCTATGTCGGCTCCATCCACGACAGCTTCCCCCAGGCGCTGGAGCTGGCAAAGCGCGGCTACAACGCCTTCGCCCTGGTCTTCCGCCCCGGCAAGATCACCGGCTCTGAGGATCTGGCCCGCGCCATCGACTTCATCTTTGACCACGCGTCCGAGCTGGGCGTGGACACCACAGACTATTCCATCTGGGGCGGCTCCAGCGGGGCTCACTTCGCGGTCTGGTACTGCGAGCAGGGCGCCGGCGCCTTCGGCGGCCAGGACCACGGCAAACCCGCCATTGTGGTGACCCAGTACACCGCCTCCTATGAGGTGAACCCCAACGACGTGCCCACCTACGCCAATCTGGGCGACCGGGATCTCTACTGCCAGGCCAACGAGAAGGCCCGCATCCGGGATCTGCAGGGCATGGGCATCGACGCGGAGCTGGACTTCTTTGAGGGCTGCTGGCACGGCTTCGGCCTGGGCATCGGCACGGCGGCCGAGGGCTGGGTCGACCACGCGGTGGACTTCTGGCAGCGGCACATGACGACGTGATGCTTTCAGCAGAAGAATGACAGGAAAACGGCGTGATCGTTATGATCACGCCGGTTTTGTCTCTTTGGGGGGAATGATCCGATGCTGTTTCGCTCTGTGGCTTTCCACCTCATCCGACCGTAGCGCCGACCATCGGTCGGCGAAAAGGAAACGCCGAGCAATGCTCGGCGCTACGGTGCTGTTTTGCCGAGCCGATAATCATGATAATCGCAGGCAGGGAAAAACTCTGTATATTTTTTCCCAGCTCCGTAAATAATAGGCTCGTAATCCTTTTCTTTACGGAGGTACGGACATGAACAGCAAGAGCTCCGGCGGCAGGCTGGAGGCATTTTTCACAGGAAAGGGCTTCTACATCGTCCTGCTCCTGTGCGCGGCGATCATCGGTGGCTCGGCCTGGATGATGGCGGCGGGCGAGCGGGAAATGGCGGAAGAGATCAGTGTGATGAACCAGGAGAGCCTGGAAAAGCAGGCGGTGGAGACCGTGATCCTGCCGCCGGCGCAGGAGGACATTCAGCCCGCCATGGCGCCGGAGACCCAGGTCACCCGCCCGGAGGACGAGGCACCCGCAGAACCGGAGGAGAGCGCGGAGACCTTTCAGGAGGCCGAGGCCGCCCCGGCGCCGGCGTATGTCTGGCCGGTCAGCGGGCAGGTGGAACGCTGGCACAACAGCAGCATCCTGACCTATGACGCCACCATGCGCGACTGGCGCACCCATGAGGGCATCGACATCATGGCCCCTCTCGGCGAGACCGTTACCGCCGCCCACGCAGGCAGCGTGGAAAGCATCGTGCAGGATGATCTCTACGGCACCGTGCTCACCGTATCCCACGGGGACGGCGGGCGCACGGTCTATGCCAATCTGGCGGAGGTTCCGGCGGTGAGCGTGGGCGACTGGGTGGAGCCCGGCGACGTGATCGGCGCCGTTGGCGCCACGGCCCTGGGCGAGAGCGGCCAGGGCACGCACCTGCACTTTGCCGTCACCGTGGACGGCGTGAACGTAAACCCGCTGGACTATCTGCCCGGCTGATCGCAGCCCTGGCTGCAGCTGAAAACGGGCGGCCGATTCTGTTGTGCTGCCGGCAAAAAACCCGCAGGAGGCGCTTCCCAACAAAGCGCCTCCTGCGGGACAGCTGCTTTTCCGTATGTGTTTTTTATGCCATAAAGGCTTCGATCGCATCCGGGTCTTTGATGATATCCTTGGACAGGACTTCGCAGCCATTCTCGGTGATCAGGAGATCGTCCTCAATGCGGATGCCGATGGCCTCCTCATCGATATACAATCCCGGTTCGTCGCTGATGACCCAGCCGGGCTGAAGCACGTCGCCCGCCAGAGAGATGTCGTGCACGTCGATCCCCATGGGGTGGCTCACGCTGTGCATGTAGTACCTGCCCACCTCAGAGACGTCCCGGATCATGCCCATGGCAGCCAGGCCCTCCCCCAGGACCTGACGCGCGATTTCGTTCAGGTCTTTTATGGTGATGCCCGGCCTCGCGGCCGCAGCGACCGCCTGATTCGCCTTGAGAACCAGTTCGTAGATCTCACGCTGTCTCGGGCTGAACTTTCCGTTCGCCGGATAGGTTCTGGTGATGTCGCTGCTGTAGTTTTCATACTCTGCGCCAAGATCCAGCAGAATCAGCGAACCATCCTGCACCTCACAGTGGTTGGTTTCGTAGTGCATCATACAGCCGTTGCTGCCGGAGCCGGCAATGGTGGGGAATGCCTGGCGCTTTGCGCCGAGCCGCCTGCAGGTATACTCGAAGTCCGCCTGCACCTGATATTCCATCATGCCCGGCTTCAGGTTCTTCATCACAAACTCCAGGCCCTGACGGGTAATGTCCAGCGCCCTGCGGATGCGCTCCACCTCTTCGGCGTCCTTCCGCTCCCTGAGCGGCGCGCAGGCCGTGCGCAGGTCCTTCAGGATCACGTGCGGATAGGCCTGCGTGAAGCGTTCCGCCATCACCAGATTATAATCCGGCAGATCGTTCATC
>Ga0310697_10000280_pt1 | contig 71594 bp, 63 predicted proteins | sample 172DNAGHGlowgp2_FD_203883 | JGI IMG/M metagenome (GOLD analysis project Ga0310697, IMG submission 203883) | Sheep rumen microbial communities from Palmerston North, Manawatu-Wanganui, New Zealand - 1728 DNA GHGlow gp2 (v2) (version 2) | ecosystem: Host-associated > Mammals > Digestive system >...
CCCCGATGCACCCCTGATGTGTTCCGAGTTCTGGAGTGGTTGGTTCGATAAGTGGGGTGCCAATCATGAGACACGCCCTGCCAAGGATATGGTCGAGGGGATGGACGAGATGCTGTCGAAAGGCATCAGCTTCTCCCTCTATATGACCCACGGAGGTACCTCCTTCGGTCATTGGGCAGGTGCCAATTCCCCCGGTTTTGCCCCCGATGTCACCTCTTACGACTATGATGCACCCATCAATGAGTATGGTGGTACTACTGATAAATTTTTCCAACTTCGTCGCATGATGCAGAAGCACTCCAAGGAGCCTCTCCCAGCTGTTCCTGCACCCCCGCATATGATGATCTCGATTCCACCCTTTGAACTCACAGAACGGGCCGATATCCTCTTGGGAGCCGACAGTCTGGTGATGGATTCCCCGCTGCTCACGATGGAGGAGATGGACCAGGGCTGGGGCTCGATGCTTTATATCACCACGTTGCCTGAGATTACGTCCGAGAGCGTGTTGACGCTGAACGACTGTCATGACTTTGCCCAGGTGTTTGTGGATACGGCTTATATCGGCAAGATCGACCGTGTGCGCAATGAGAAGAGCCTGCGTATTCCTGCTGTGAAGAAAGGTCAGGAGCTGAAGATCCTCGTGGAGGCCATGGGTCGCATCAATTTCGGCCGTGCCATCAAGGATTATAAGGGTATCACTGAGAGTGTCACCCTTACCTCCGAGCAGGATGGCCATGAGCTCTCTTGGAACTTGAAAAAATGGAACATTTTTACTATTCCAGATAATCTCGCCACTGCCCGCAAAGCTTTGGATGCTGCCAAGGCTGACCCTCAACCTTATATGATGTTCAAGGGTTCTGGCTATTACCGTGGTTATTTCGACCTGAAAAAAGTCGGTGATACCTTCTTGAACATGGAGGCGTGGGGCAAGGGACAGGTCTATGTCAATGGCCATGCTATAGGTCGTTTCTGGTCTGTTGGTCCCCAGCAAACCCTTTATCTCCCGGGCTGTTGGCTGAAGAAGGGGCGCAACGAGGTCATTGTCCTCGATGTTGTAGGTCCCTCCCTCGCAGCCTATGCTCCTTCCATGGCGAAGAATCTCAAGAAGGCTCAGTCCAAGAAGCGCAAGGCTCAAGAGCAAGAAGGTAATGTCTTGTCTCCTAGTCTCTCTGTCTCCTTGTCTCCTGTGCTTTTCGCGCAGAATCATCCTGAGTTGGATAAACTCAATGTTGAAAAATCGCGGACACATAATAATCCGGGTGATTGTCCTGATCTTAATTCTAAATCGCCAGCTCTCAATTCTCAATTTGCCTCTGGCAATGGTTGGCAGACGGTTCGCTTCAATGCACCGCAGACTGGGCGATTTGTCGCTATTCAAGCCTTGTCTTCTCAGGATGGAAAACCTGAGGTAAGTATTGCGGAACTCTATGTTCGCGATGCAGAGGGTAATCGACTCTCCCGTGAGTCGTGGACGGTGAAATATACTGATAGTGAGGATACTCGTCGTGGAAACTTTACTGGAGATAAAGTGTTTGATCTTCAAGAGTCAACGTATTGGCGCACAGCGAAGGGCGTTGCTCTTCCGCACATCCTGGTGATTGATCTTGGAGCAGTCCAGACTGTCTCCGCGTTGGATTATCTTCCTCGCGTAGAAGCTGGAGCCCCCGGCTCCATCAAAGATTTTAAAATCTTCGTTTATTAAACTCGAGGGGTCTCCCCTCAGACCCCTATAGCAGGGCGCTGCCCTGCAGACTTCCATCAACCCCAACCCCTTCTTTATAAGAAGGGGCTTCAGACCACTCCCCAAACCCCTCGCCAATCTTTGGCAAGGGGCTTAATTGACTCCGAGAGCTGGCTCTCTCCGTCAAGGTTTTTGTATGGCTCTCCAGCCTTTGCCCTGAATAGGATTGACTTCGTCCGCCTTACAGGCTGACTCCGCCGACCCTATTCAGGGTTCGCCATAGTTTTCTACATCCCTGCTGTCGCCGCCCCTTGCGAAGGGGCTCAATGGATTCGCCATCTATTTTTTTAATGGGGGCTGCTCGCCCCCACACCCCTCGGTGTTTTAACGATGGTATAGATTATTAAAGTTTTGCAGTCGCTGTCGCTTCTGCTATATATGTGTGGTATGTATCAGTCGCTTCTGCCAAATAAAGCGACCAGCTACGCGTAGTCGCTGTAATCATGGCGAATCCCGAAGGGACGAAAGCAAGAGAGCCATACCAAAATTTTGATGGAGGCGACCAGTCGCCGTAATCAATTACATCCCCTTGCCAAAGATTGGCGAGGGGCTTGGGGAGTGGTCTGAAGCCTCTTCTTACGGTAAGAAGAGGTTGGAGATGTTGAGAAGTGCAGGGCTTGCCCTGCAAAAAAGGGGTGTTAGGGTGATGTCAAATCCTGACATGTACCTGTCCCTTGTCATGACAGGAACCTGTCCCCTGTCAGGGGGTGTCCCCTTAGAGGGGACGGGGAAAGCAAAGATTTCTGCATAAATATTTGTCTATGTCGGGAGAAAGTGTTACCTTTGCACCCGTAAAAAGCCGCGCTCAGCGACCTGAGTGAGGCCTTCGATTTAGTAATGTCGCTGAAAGTCAGTACAATACGAACATCGTTCATATGGGGGAAGTCACTTTTTCGCCGCTTGTCAAAAAGGCGGTGACCCCCTCTTTTGGCTCGAAAAACAAACAAATTTTTATATCGATATGAAAAAAATTCTATTAACTTGTGCCCTCATGCTGGGAACCATTGCTGGTTTTGCCCAGATGAGCGACACTCAGGTGATGCAGTATGTGCAGCGTGAGATGAAATCTGGTGCTTCTCAGAGTCAGATTGCTACGCGCCTTATGCAGCGTGGTGTCACGATGCAGCAGTTGCAGCGTGTACGCTCTCAGTATGAAACTCTTAATGGCGGAACGTCTTCTCGTTCTTCTGGTAACACAACAGATGTTTTGGTACAGGATAGTCGTTTGCGCGACAATAATGGCGCCATTCGTACCGATACTGCTGGCAATGCACTTTATGAGCAGGTTGTGAAGGCTACCTCTTCTGGAAATGTACTTTCTGAGCGTGCCAAAGTGTATATCGAACCTAGCGACAACACCATCAATGGCAAACAGGTGTTTGGTCGAGATATTTTCAATCAGGACAAGCTTTCTTTCGAGCCTAATATGAACATCGCCACTCCCGCCACTTATATCGTAGGCCCTGGCGATAAGGTGTTTGTTGATGTCTATGGCGCCTCTCAGCGCTCTGAGCAGCTCGAGGTTACCCCCGATGGTACCATCATGGTTACGGGCTATGGTCCCATCCATATTGGTGGTCTCTCTGTCGATGCTGCCAATGCCAAGATCCGCCGTGTGCTCGGGCAGCGATACAGCAGTTCTGAGATCCGCATGACCGTTGGTCAGACCCGCACCATCTCCGTCAATGTGATGGGTGAGGTCATCGCCCCTGGTACTTACACCCTTAGTGCTTTTGCCAGTGTGTTCCATGCCCTGTATATGGCTGGTGGTGTGAACTCCCTCGGTACCCTGCGTAACATCAAGGTGTTCCGTGGAGGTCGTCAGATCACTGCTGTCGACGTATATGACTATATCCTCAATGGCAAGCTCACGGGTAATGTCCGCCTGGCCGATAACGATGTTGTCATGGTTGGTCCTTACGAGTGCATTGTCGACATTGCTGGTAATGTGAAGCGCCCCATGGCCTATGAGATGAAGAAGAACGAGAGTGTGGCCACCCTGCTCCAGTATGCCGGTGGTTTCTCTACAGGTGCTTACCAGAAGGCTGTTCGCTTGAATCGTGTGGCTGGTGATAAATTCTCAGCTTATAATGTGCCCGAGTTCGAGATGGCCTCCTTCAAGTTGTTGGACGGCGACTCAGTGACCGTTGATACTATCCTCCATCGTTATGAGAACACCGTGACTGTGAAGGGTGCTGTCTATCACCCTGGTCAGTATGATCTGGGTACAGCTACCACTGTCCGTGCTTTAATTGAGAATGCCGGTGGATTGACCGAGGAAGCCTTCGGTGCCCATGCTGTGATCCATCGTATGAAGTCCGACCGCACTTGGCGTGCCATCTCAGTCGATATCGATGGTATCCTGAATGGCACTGTTGCCGATCTGCCCCTCGAGAACGAGGATGTGCTCACCATCGCTGTGCAGCAGGACAAGATGAACCAGCGCATCGTTACGATTTTTGGCGAGGTGCAGTTCCCTGGTACGTATGAGTATGCCGAGGATGCCAGTGTTGAGGACCTCATCATTCAGGCCGGTGGCTTGACCGATGGTGCTTCTACTGCTAAGGTCGATGTGTCACGTCGTATCATCGATCCCAAGCGCACCCATGATTCTCGTGAGATTGCCCAGACTTTCAGCTTCTCGCTGCGCGACGGTCTGCTCGTTGGCGATAAGGAGTTTACCCTTCTGCCTTACGATGAGGTGTATGTACGCCGCAGTCCCGGTGTCGTACCTCAGCGCAATGTGACAGTCGATGGCGAGGTAATGTTCGCCGGCACTTATACCCTCTCTCAGAAGAACCAACGCCTCTCTGAGCTCATCAAGGCAGCAGGTGGTGTTACCAACGAGGCCTATGTGCGTGGTGCCCGTATTGAGCGCCCCTTGAACGAGGACGAGAAGTTCCGTTTGAACCGTCTGCTCCAGATGTTCGAGATGCAGGGCGGCTCTGGTCTCGATGCCAGCAAAGTCTCTCAGGATACCGTTTACTACGTGGGTATCGAACTCGACAAGGCCCTGGCTAATCCCGGATCCGACTATGATGTGATTCTCCGTGAGGGCGATCGTCTCGTAGTGCCCGAGTACTCAGGTACGGTGAAGATCAATGGTAATGTGATGTATCCCAACACCGTGGCTTATACCGCAGGCAAGGGCTATAAGTGGTATGTCAACGAGGCCGGTGGCTATGGCAATGGTGCCAAGCGCTCCAAGGCCTTTATCCTCTACCAGAACGGTAAGGTGAGCAAGGCTTCAAAAGGCAAGGTGGAGCCTGGTTGTGAGATTATCATCCCCAACAAGACTCGCTCTGTCAACGACAATATCGGCATGATTGCTAACCTCGGAACCTCACTGGCTACGATGGTAACCATGATTGCAACGGTCACGAACCTCATCAAGACCTTCTAATATGAGTGAAGAGATAAAGAAATTGCCAGCAGAAAAATATTCTGTAGATTTCAAGGCCATCTGGAAATCGATAAAGAATTATCGGAAGTTGTACTATATCATATTGCCAATTACATTTGTAGTTGCTTTTGCGATAGCTAAGTCACTTCCTAATCTTTACACGTGTAGAATTCTGTTGGCACCCGAGGTTGGTGGAAACAGTCAGGGGATGAGTAGTCTGGCTTCTTTGGCATCTTCATTTGGCGTCAATCTGAGTGAAGGAAGTCAAACCGGAAATGCAATCAGACCCTCAGTGTATCCACAGTTAACGCAGAGTGTAGATTTCAAGACTTCTCTTTTCCCTGTAAAAGTTAGAAAGAAAGGTCAAAAGGAATCAGAATCTATAACTTATTATGATTATCTCAAGAATGAGTGGAAATATCCTTGGTGGTCACATTTCTTCGGTTTAATGGCACCTGCCAAACAGAAGGACACGATTGTCAATAAGTTCGAGTTGACAGGTGAACAGGCCATGATTATGGGCATGATTAATAAGAATGTCACTTGTGCTATTGACTTAAAAACATTCTTGATAACCATTCAGGTTGTCGAACAGGATCCCTATGTAGCTGCCTTGTTGGCAGATTCTGTAAAATCTCGTTTACAGGATTTTATCACTGAATATAAGACTAATAAGGCTCGTCATGATTTAGAGTATGCTGAAACACTCTATAAACAGGCTAAGAAGGACTATGAACATGCCCGGAGGCTTTTTGTGGAGTATGCCGATGCCAATCAGGATATATCCTTGTTGACTGCCAAGCAGAAACAGATAGACCTGGAGAACGAGATGCAATTACAATATAATAACTTTCTTGCAGTTAGTGCTCAGGTGTTGACTGCAAAGGCAAAGGTTCAGGAAGTCACTCCAGCCTTTACCCCTCTTCAGTCAGCGACGGTTCCTCTTGGACCATCAGGACCTAGAAGAGGGCAGATAGTACTCTTATATGTGTTCCTTGCCGCTTTGTTTATCACCATATATGTGTTGTATAAGGATAAACATCTGAAACCCCTTTTAGGCTTGAAATAATCGGAATTAATGATGGCAAAAACGGTATATTTAGGCATGATAGGTGATATCATGCATCCGGGATTAATCAATATTATCAATCAGGGTGCCAAGTATGGCAATGTGATGATTGGCCTTTTTACAGACAAGGCGATAGCCACACATAAACGCTTGCCTTATCTGACTTATGAGCAGCGAAAGAATGTCATAGAGAATATCAAGGGTGTCTCATCCATTGTCCCTCAGGATGAATGGAGCTATGTTCCAAACCTTCTGAAATATAAGCCCGACTATATCATTCATGGTGATGACTGGCTGGAAGGGCCAGACAAGTATCTCCGTGATGAGGTTTTCAAGGTCATGGAGAAACTTGGTGGTGAGGTGATAGAGATTCCCTACACCAAAGGCATCTCTGCCTCAGGCCTGAAGGAAGAGATAGACTCGTTAGGTGTCACTCCTCAGGCCCGTCTGGCTTCATTGAGAAGACTGATCACGGCCAAGCCTATTGTCCGCATCTTGGAGTCTCATAACGGCTTGACAGGTTTGATTGCAGAGCATACTTCCGTAGAAGTGAATGGCCAGCACCGTGAGTTTGATGGCATGTGGGCTTCATCTCTGACAGACTCTACTTCAAAAGGAAAACCTGATATTGAGGCTGTTGATCTGACCACTCGTTTGCATGACCTCAATGATACCCTTGAAGTCACCACCAAGCCTGTTATCTATGATGGTGATACCGGTGGCAAACTGGAACACTTTGTCTTCACGGTCCGTACCTTAGAACGACTAGGTATCTCGGCTGTGATTATTGAGGACAAGGTCGGCTTGAAGCAGAACTCGCTCTTTGGTACTGATGCCATCCAGACTCAGGATACCATCGACGGTTTCTGCAATAAGATCAAGGCCGGTAAGGAAGCCCAGATTACGCGCGACTTTATGATTATCTCGCGTTGTGAGTCTCTGATAGCTGGCAAACCTGTCGAGGATGCTTTGGAGCGTTGTCATGCTTATGTGGCAGCAGGTGCCGATGGCGTGATGATTCATTCCAAGAACAAGGATGGTATGGATATTAAGGAGTTCTGTCAGCGTTTCCGTGAGAAGGATCCTCATACGCCTATTGTGGCTGTACCTACTACCTATAATCAGTTTACGGAAGAGGAGTTGGCAGAATGGGGCATCAATATCGTCATCTATGCCAACCATATGTTGCGCAGTGCATATCCTGCCATGGTGAAGTGTGCAGAGCGTATCCTTGAGACATCCCGTAGTCTGGAGGCTTCCGATGAGTATTGCATGCCCATCAAGCAGATTCTTAACTTGATTCCGGGAACGAAGAAACAGTAAGAAGGTAAAAAGGTAAAAAAGTAAAATAATGATTTCTCCGAAATTCTTCTATGATACGTTGTCCAGCAATGGGATTGATTTCTATGCTGGCGTTCCAGATTCTTTGCTGAAGAATCTCTGTGCCTACATCACCGACCATGCTGATGCTGCCCATAATATCATTGCAGCCAATGAAGGTGGCGCTATGGGTTTGGCTGCAGGTCATTATCTGGCAACAGGACAGATCCCTGTGGTCTATATGCAGAACTCAGGTGAGGGTAATATCATCAACCCCCTGGCATCTCTGACAGATCCTGATGTGTATAACATTCCTGTGTTGCTGGTTATTGGCTGGCGTGGCAAGCCCGGTGTTCATGACGAGCCCCAGCATGTAAAGCAGGGTAAGGTGACCACCGGACTGCTGAATGTGATGGGTATCGATTATACCGTCCTCTCCAAAGAAGAGGATAAGGCTGAGGCCCAGATTAAGAAGGCAGTTGCCTATATGCAGTCTACCAAACAGTGCTATGCCTTTGTCATCGAAAAAGACACTTTCGATGCCTATATGCTTCAGAATGTAGAGAAGAACGATCTGACGATGAGCCGTGAGGAGGCTATTCAGACCGTTGCATCAGTTCTGGGCGATAAAGATGTCATCGTTTCAACCACTGGTATGATCAGTCGTGAACTCTTTGAGTATCGTACTGCGATGAACGAAGGCCATGAGCGTGATTTCCTGACCGTCGGTTCTATGGGGCACGCCTCTCAGATCGCCTTGGGCATTGCTTTGGCCAAGCAAGATCGCAAGGTTTGGTGCTTCGATGGTGATGGTGCCAGCATCATGCACATGGGCTCTATGGCCATTGTGGCCAACAAAGCCGCTCAGAACTATATTCATGTTGTCTTTAACAATGGTGCGCATGATTCAGTCGGTGGCCAGCCTACAGTTGGTCTAAAGATTGATCTCCCCGCTGTTGCAAAGGCCGTTGGTTATAAACAGATTATCAGTGTTGATAATAAGACTGACCTTGAGAAACAACTCTCAATTCTCAATTCTCAATTCTCAACTATTGGTGGTCCTGTATTCCTGGAGGTAAAAGTGAAGAAAGGAAATCGCAAAGACTTAGGTCGTCCTACCACAACGCCAATCCAGAACAAGGAAGCATTAATGGATTTCTTAAAGAAATAATGAAGATGGAACCAGTAAAAAGAAATGTGTTGCTGAACCCCGGTCCGGCCACAACCACAGATACAGTCAAATATGCGCAGGTTGTCCCTGATATTTGTCCCCGCGAAAAGGAGTTCGCTGGCTTGATGAAAGGCCTGCGTAGTGATTTGTGCAAGGTGGCGCACGCCCCAGAGCCAGAATATACCTCAGTCTTGTTTTGTGGTTCTGGCACGATAAATATTGATGTTTGCATCAACTCCCTTGTGCCAGAGGGAAAAAAGATACTGGTGGTGAATAATGGCGCTTACAATGCTCGTGCTGTAGAAGTATGCGAGATGTATCACATCCCCCATATCAATCTTAAGTTCTCTGTTTATGAGCAGCCCGACTTGAAGCAGGTGGAACAGGCGTTGAAGGATCATCCTGATATTGCTGTGGTTTATTGCTGCCATCATGAGACAGGAACGGGTATTCTCAATCCTATTCGTGAGATTGGTGCTTTGGCTCATCAGTATGGTGCAATCTTTGTTAGTGATACTACATCATCATTGGGCATGATTCCCCTTGATGTGGTGAAGGACAATGTGGATTTCTGCATGGCATCAGCGCAGAAGGGCTTGATGGCTATGTCGGGTTTGAGCTTTATCATTGGTAAGACAGATATAATCAAGGCAAGTAAGAATTATCCCACGCGCTCATATTACTGCAATCTCTATCTCCAGTATGAATATTTTGAGAAGACAGGCGAGATGCATTTTACACCCCCAGTGCAGACCATCTATGCCACTATTCAGGCCTTGAAGGAGTACTTTGAGGAAGGCGAACAGGCTAAGTTCGCCCGTCATCGTGCTGTATATGAGGCTATTCACAAGGGTGTGGCAGAACTGGGATTCAAAACAGTGATTGATCCGAAGATTGAATCCGGCTTGGTGGTTTCTGTCCTTTATCCGGATGATCCTAACTTCACGTTCGAGAAAATCCACGATTATTGCTATCAGCGTGGTTTTACCATTTACCCTGGTAAGATTAGCACCACCAATACCTTCCGCTTGTGTGCTTTAGGAACAATCACACCCAAGGACATTGAGGACTTCTTCGTGGTATTGAAGGAAGCTATGGAGGCTAACGATATTCAAATCCCTGCAAGATACAACTGATATGGTCACAACAGCAGTCATTATGGCAGCAGGCTTGGGCAGTCGTTTTGGTAAAATGACCGAAACGATGCCTAAGGGTTTCATAGAGGTGGGTGGCCAGTCCATGGTGCTTCGCTCTATTGAGACGTTGATAGCCTGCGGAATCAAGCGTATCATCATTGGCACAGGCTATAAGAAAGAGGCCTACGAAGCCTTGAAAGAAAAGTATCCTCAGATAGAATGTGTATTCAGCCCCCGCTATGCAGAGACCAACAGCATGTACACCTTGTGGAACTGTCGCGAGGTGATAGGTGATGATGATTTCATCCTATTAGAGTCTGATATTATCTATAGCAAAAACGCTATCACAGAGTTACAGGCGAATGCCCATCCCGATATCATGCTGATTACACCTGTTACCAAGTTCCAGGATCAGTATTATGTGGAGTATGATGGAAATGGCACTCTGACACGGTGTTCTACGAATAAAGACGATATTGATGCGAAGGGCGAGTTGGTTGGAATCCATAAGTTGTCTTCCATGTTCTATCACAAGCTGTGCACGGAGTATGAGAAGATAGTGGCTGAAAAGCCTAAACTTGGTTATGAATACCAGTTGTTATGGATGTCGCAGAATACAAGTCCAGTGTATGTGCTCAACTCCTCGGATGTGAAGTGGTATGAGATCGATGATGATCGAGATCTGGCATATGCAGAGCAGAATGTTGTGAGATTCCTATAAAACTCAATATATATGAGTGACAATTCGCGGTTAACCAAGAATACTATCTTATTATATATCAGAATGCTTGTTGTGATGGCGATATCACTCTATACAAGCAGAATTGTCCTCAAGAATCTCGGTATCTCAGATTATGGATTGTATAATGTCGTAGGAAGTATTGCCGCCATGTTTACATTCTTAAACACGGCAATGAACTCTTCTACTCAACGTTATCTGTCTTTGGCTGTTGGCCGTAATGATGCTCAACAGTTACATAAAATCTTCAATGTCAGTTTTGTTATTCATGCCCTCATCGGTATAGTGATTATACTTGCGTGTGAGGTATTCGGTACGTGGTTTATTAACCATAAGATGGTCATTCCTGAGGGTCGTGAGATGGCCGTCTTTTGGACATTCCAACTGTCATTGTTAGCAGCTTTTCTCTCTATCATCATGGTGCCCTATGATGCACTGGTCATTTCCAGAGAGCGAATGAGCACCTTTGCATATATCTCTATTTTTGATGTCTTCTTTAAACTGTTCGTAGCATTTATTATTTCGGTTGTTAGTTTTGATAGGTTGGTATTCTATTCCTTGCTGATTGTTTTGTCACAGTTTGTGGTAGCTTTGATATACAGTTCATATTGCAAGCGCCATTTTGAGGAGTGTTCTTTTAAGTTCTATCGTTTTGACAGCCTTTATAAGGAGATGACCGTTTTTGCATCTTGGGGTCTTTTAGGACATATTTCTTATATTATCAATACGGCAGCCCAGAACATGATGCTGAACGTTTTTTTTTCGCCGGTCATCAATGCCGCTCGAGGGGTTGCTTTGAGCGTGTCAAATGCAGTGGGGAATTTTAGCTTCAACTTTCAGACGGCCGTTTCCCCGCAGATCACGAAATCTTATGCAGTGGGTGATAATGACCGGTTGTTTGCGCTGATCTATAATAGTTCGCGTTTTTCCTTGTATCTGTTGTGGCTGTTTTCTTTGCCTATCATGCTTTGCATGAAAGAAATATTGGATCTATGGTTGGTCGAAGTTCCAGATTACACGATGGTTTTTCTGGGCTTAGTGCTGATATTTAATCTGATAGAATCTGGAGCGAATCCTTTGAATATGGCCATCAGGGCAAAGGGTAAGATCAAATATCCGGAATTGATTGGTGGAATCATTTTGATTATGAATTTCCCATTGTCATATCTTGCTTTGTCTCTTGGGTATGGTCCTCAGTCAGTGTTTGTGATTATGATCATCTGTGGAATGGTCTGTCAGATCAATCGTATTTATTTTGCTAATAAGTATTTACAGATGTCTATATCCGATTATCTGATAAAGGTAATAACCCATCCTCTGCTTGTTCTCGCAGTTTCTGCCATTATACCCATCCTTTTTTCCTTGAATTGTCATATTGAGCCCTCAATATTGTATGTTCTATCAGTGTCTATCATATCCATTCTGTCTATCTTGGTAACTGTTTATTGTATTGGTTTAAGCAAGGTGGAGAAGGTCTATATGGTTAATACGATTAAAAATCGGTTGCAGAGATGATCGTTGATGTAACAGGTTTTGGCTGGTCTGGCTCAGGTGCTATTCATGATCTTCTTCGTGAATATGACGATGCGCAGTTCCTTGCTGTCGATTGGAGGCATGTTGATCTGGAGTTTACCATTCTGTGGGAACCCGATGGCATCTATGATCTGGAGCATAAACTGTGTTATAAGCATTGTGGTACGGGCGATTCCAATATAGCAATTAAGCGATTCCTCCAATTGGTAAAAGCTCAGAATAAGACACCCTTCCTTCATTATGATACGCAGTTTAATGGTCAATATTATCAAATATGCAAGCGGTATATTGACGATCTGGTTCAATATCGTTTTGAAGGACGCACCTTTGAGGAGGTTATGTATCCTGATGCAAAGGAGAGAATTCTGGGATGTTATAATACGGTTGTAAGGAGATTACTGGGCAATCATATTATCCGGAATGTTTTTCATCGTGACTTCTCACATTATCTGACCCATCCGAACAAGAACACCATAGCCGTGTCTTATCATCCGGATCATTTTTTGGAGAGAACACAGGCCTTGATGGAAGAGCTGCTTTCTTACTCTCGTTCTGATAAAACGTTACCTCTGATAACTGATCAGTTGTTCCCTGCCGATTGCCCTGAGATGTTCTTCAAATACATTAAAGAGCCGGTAAAATGCATTGTGGTAAGACGTGATCCTCGCGATTTGTATCTACTTGCCAAGCAGGCATATCATTCAGAAATACCAGTACCAGTTGAGAATGTTGATGATTTCATCATGTTTTATAAGAATATGATTGAAGATACTAAAGTCGATGATACTGGGTCTATCCTGAATATCAATTTCGAGGATCTGATATATAATTACGAGACCACTCGTAAGCAAATAGAACAGTTTGTGGGTATCAGCAGTCATGTTCGTTTGCATGAGTTCTTTAATCCTGATCAGTCCATCAATAATACCCAGCTATTCCATCTCTATGATAACTATCATGAGGATATTCAAAAGATTGCAGACGCTCTTCCTTTGTCCTTATATCCTTTTGAAAAGTATCATAAGTTAGGAAAGAATAGACATGACATTTTTTAGATGATGAAGAAAATATCGGTTCTTATCATTACCTATAATCAGGAGCAGGTTATCAGGCGTACATTGGATTCTGTCCTTCAGCAAGTCGATGGAGGACTTTATGAGATCGTTGTTAATGATGACTGTTCCAAAGATAGCACCTGGCAGATCTTGAAGGAATATGAGACGCAGTATCCTCAGATAGTCCGTGCTAATCGTAACCAAACAAATAAAGGCATCTACGGAAACGCTTGGGAGTTGTATTCCCATCGGGGTGATGCAGAGTTGTTTATGTTTCTTGATGGTGATGATATCTTATGTCCTGGCTTGTTTTCAAGCATTCAGTCTTTTATCGCTAAGAATGACATTGATACGACAGGCTCAGTGGGAATCTATTTTGACTGGAAGTCAATAAGCCCTCGTCATAATGAGACCGTTTATCGACAGGATATAGTTGAATGGTCAGGCGATCATCCCTTCAGTTTGGCTATACGAGGACATGTATGTTTTCGCGGAGCCGTTTTTTCAAAGGATGTTTTGGATGCATACGAGCCGGTTGTGTTGGATAAGGGGTTGAATCTTGCTGAGGCCATGTACGATTTCCAGGGTATCAGATTGGCAGAAAAGTATTATTATATTCCTTTTGTGGGTTCTGCATATTTTACCAGTATTGGTGTCTCGAAAGAACTCACATCTGATACGGCCTATTATAATGAAGAAGATGTGGCCCGGTGGGATTTCTTTATAGCTCACTATGCACGGAATACTAAAGACCGAAATTGGATGAAAGCCTGTCGGTTAAGAACCATCTGCAAGATGAAGTTCTCTGTATCCGATTATCTCAGGATGTGCTATTATTATTTATTAGGTGTAGCCAGTTACGACCTTAAACCCAGAAAAGTAGCAAATTTCCTCCTGTTAAGAGGTTACGCGATGTATCTCTATTGATTCCATCTGAACATGGTCGGAGAAAGAATTCTCTTTGTTGATATCGTTAAAATACTGGCGATGATCTGTGTTGTAGGACTGCATACCACAGCAGGAGTTCCTTTCCTTTATGCAACCTGTAGCATGGCCATTCCTTTGTTTTTCATGGCCACAGGCTTTTTAATGTACGACAGGGATTATTCATGGAAATATATCGTCATAAAGGTCTTCCATATCCTGAAGTACGTTATCATTGCCAATTTGGTCTATTGGTTGATTTCTTGGGCTTTTACCGGTTCTTTTCAGGTCGGGTCATTCCTCACAGGCATCTCTATTTTGGGAGAACCTCCTTTTTGGCATTTCTGGTTTTTCGGATCCTTGCTGATCGTGTATGTCCTTCTTCCATTGTTTAAAATGATGAGGGCGTATCAGCTCCCCGTTTTATTCGGATTGTTCCTTTTGTTACAGGTCATCTTCTTGTTAAACCTGTTTGTAAATGATGGGACTCCTTTCGAAGCAAAGATTCCCCAGGCATTTCGTATATATACCTGGATGTTCTATTGTTTGTTGGGAGGAATCATGAAATGTTTCATGGATCGAATACCTTCTGTGAAGATATGGTTTGTTCTTAGTGTTTTGGTGCTGAATGCTATTTTCCAGTATCTGTTGACTCCTGGTATGAACGACATCAGGTGTGAGTATTTCTACTCCTCGATGGTGGTGGTAGCTTGTTGTGTTATTGTTTTCAAGTATATCTCTCAGTTTAGCTACGAGCGTGAATCATTGAGAAGAATCATTTCCGAGTTGTCATCGGTGTTCTTACCAGTCTTCACCATTCACATTTTTATGATCAACCCTGTGTTTGATATGGTTCAGCCGTATGTCGGACTCTTCACGCGTCCCATCAGCTGGCCTATTGTAGCCTTTCTGTCAATTCTGATATCAGTTATCTTGATGCATATAAAGTACGTTAATTCATTGATAAGATTATAATATGAGTCGAGTTAAGATCCTTGTAGCGTGTCATAAGCCCTGCAAAGTATACCATGATGAGGTTTATACTCCTATTCATGTCGGACGGTCCATTTCGGCATATGGAGACGAGATGGCTGATATGATAGGAGATGATACGGGTGAACATATCAGTGAGAAGAATCCTTTCTATAGTGAGTTGACTGCGCAGTATTGGGGTTGGAAGAACCTGAAGGATGTTGATTATATAGGCTTGTGCCATTACCGACGTTATTTTCAGACTCAAGTCACAACCGAGAATGTCGACAAGTTGTTAGGATCTCAATATGATGTCATGCTTGTCCGTCCCATATACGCCAGGAATAGTGTCGCTACTCGTCTAAGGATGGCCACATGTAATGAAGATGTATATATCTTTTATAAGTGTTTGGTGAAAATGTATCCTGAATATAAGCAGATGATTGAGGATTTTCTGAAAGACAATAAGGTGGTTCCTTACAATATGTTCTTGATGAGGAAGCGTCTTTTTGATGATTTTGCTCAATGGCAGTTCTCTGTTCTGGAGGAAATGGAGAAGTATGTCAAACTGCCAGGCTATAGCCGTTGTCGCAGACTTTACGGTTATGTGTCTGAAGTTATGTTGCCCATATATTGCATGAAGAATGGGCTGAGAGTCCGGTATGATGACTGTGTCCCGATGCTTGGAGATGTTATTGAGTCTAACCGTTTCTCAAGATGGATACATGATTTAGCGATGAAAGTCGTATATCGTGTTTGGAAGGATGACGGTCTTCCGGAATTTGATGCCTTGCTGACAGGTTTGAAGTTTGATAAGATTGATCTTTGATCTCTTTTAGGGTATGAATAAGTATAGATATCTCCTTTTCCGTATTCCACGACTGTTCAAGAGATTCTTTTATACCTATTACAATAGGTTCTGGTTCTCTATGATTGGCATCGAATATGGCAGAAATCTGCAGGTTTACGACAAGGTGTATGTGTGTGGATTTGGAAAGATAAAAATAGGCGATGATTTTTGGTTTTGCTCTGATGACTGCTTCAATCCCATCTCTAGAAATCTGAGAGGGGCTTTCTATCTTGGTACATCAGAGGCAGTGATTGAGATTGGCGATAGGGTGGGCTTGAGTTCTACATGCCTGTGGGCAAATGATCGAATCACTATTGGAAATGATGTTCATGTCGGCGGTGATTGCCTCATTATAGATAATGATGCTCATTCGCATCATTATGTTGAAAGACGACAGGGACATGCCCCTGATATCAAAATACCAACATCCCCCATAGTCATAGAAGATGATGTGTGGATCGGTGCTCGTTGCATGATTCTGAAAGGCGTTCATATTGGTGCCAGGTCTATTGTCGCCGCTGGAAGTGTCGTGACGAAGGATATTCCTGCCGATTGTGTGGCAGGAGGAAATCCTTGTAAGGTTATTAAACAGATACAATAGCCTTTCTGTTAATTGTAGTTTGAATGGAAATCAGGAATATTATCAATACCTTAGTCCTCAACGGCCCTGTCTTCTTTTTCTGTATTGCCGCTCTGCTGGGTATCAGGTTTGGCAGCGAAGAAGAAGGAGGAGCAGGCATCTCATATAAGCTTTATATGAGTATCCTGTTGCTGATGGGTACACTGCTCTTTTTGCGAGATTTTTTGAATCGTCGGGTCTTTACAATAAGAGAGGTCCTGCCATTGGCCATTCTTTTTATTTATATGGTTGATGGTTATATTCAAGGATATGAAACCAATCTTGTATACCTGAAGATGGTCTGCTTTTCATTGCCAGCCACCTGTGTTGCCTTGAATATGAAGGATCATCGTGAATTGGGCGGTGTCATGAAGTGGCTCGACCTTTTCCTGCCGGTCTTTTCCGCTTCTTTTGTGATTATGGTTTATCATATTTATCTAAGCCGACTGGAAGGTGAGGGGACATACGATCAGAATGCCTCGTATATGATAGCCTTTTGTTTCCTGATAGCTTTGTTTACATTACGTTATAATGACCAGTATCCCAAGTTCAGTTTCCTGGATAAGAAGTGGTATCGAATCTTTAAGATGTGCCTGTTCCCCTATTTCATCATTATGGCTTTCTTTGCTGGTGGCCGTGGAGCGTTTGTAGCCATGTTGTTCGGACTTCTCCTTAATGTCGACCTGTTGAAGAAGATTAATCCACAGATGATGAAGAAGATTGTTCTTGGATTCATTGGTGGAGTCGTATTATTGATACTTGTTCTTTCCTGGTTCGATAAAAATGGCGAGATTGCAGAATTCTTCCTTCTTAGCGCTCAACGTATTACTGCTCTTGTCGATTTCCAGAATATGGATGCTAGTAGCGCCACGTCTGGACGTGATGAACTGTATGCCGATGCCATCCGCTTCTTTTCCGAAAGCCCTGTTTATGGTTATGGCCTTTTCGCCTATTTAAAGAAGATCGAGATGTTCCCTCATAATATATTCCTTGAGATTATGTTACAAGGTGGATTGATTTTTCTCACAGTTTTTGTCTTCATCATGATGATGGCTTATGGTAAATACCAGAAAATGCTTCAGGCAGATAAGTCCCAGATTCTTTTGATGCCTTTCTTTGTATATTCTTTCACGGAACTACTTTTTTCCAGTTCATATATATTTGTGCCATTGTTCTGGTTCGTGTTGACTTATATCTATAGTTTCAGCTTTGAGCAAGAACAACCGGAATGTACCGAATGAAGACATATCTGGTTCATACACAGACCATAGGTGGCCATCAGATGGAATATCTGCACCATCTGTATCTTGACGCATTAGAACGTCCGGATGATCAGTTCGTATTTGTTGTACCTGCGAGGTTCTCGCTTGATGCCGCCAAACTCGAATGGCCTGAGGCTGGAAACATCAAGATCGTGATCATGACCCCTGATGACGAGGTTCCGTCGGGTTGTGGTATATTATCTAAGGGATGGCGTAATTCCAGGACCATACGTAAATATGTCAGGCAGTATCATGCCACTGATGTGATTCTCATCACAATCATGGAGTATCTGCCTTTTCTGCCTTTATTCCTCAATAGGCGTATCCGTGTCTGTGGCATCGTCTATAGAATATACTTATACGAATGGCAGGATGAGTCTCGGCTCAGGAAGTGGTTAGATGTCATCAAGTATCTGCTTCTCAGTCGTTGTCGAGTGTTCCATCGTGTTCTGATGTGTAATGACTCTGCGTCATCACAGTATCTGAATCGCCTCTTTCATACTACCAAGTTCAGATTTATGCCCGATCCTGTAGGGGCATTACCCGATTATCAAGGTCATAGCCTTCGTGAGGAATTGGGTATTTCCCAGTCCGACAAGGTGTTCCTCCATCCGGGTAGAATGAGTAGAATGAATAGCTATAAGAATACATTAGGGATTCTTGAGGCGCTTTGCATGTTCCATCCAGAGAGCGATCAGAAACCTGTCGTCATATTTGCAGGTCAGGTCAGTCAAGACATACGCCAGGAATTTGATGCACTTTTCCAGAAGGCACAAGCCCATGCCCGTTTGTTATTGCTTGAGGGATTCCTGCCTTTCGATAGGATGGCCGATCTCTTTGTGACATGCGATTATGTTCTGATCCCTTATTCTGTAAAAGGGCAGAGTAGTGGCATCGTGGGCCATGCTGCCTATTACGAGAAACCTGTTGTTGTGGTTAAGGGTGGCGTTATTGGTAAAATGGTTCGTAAGTGGAAGCTGGGTTATCACCTGGCCGACCATTCTGCTCCATCTATTTATAGTTTCCTCTGTAGCAGTCTTGATAGAGTTCCCGTTAGTACAGAGGGAAATACTTATGCAGATGATCATTCAGTCAAGGCATTCTGCAACATTGTTTTTGATGATAAATTGAATTAAGATATGGACAATATTAGAATTTGTGTAATAGGCCTGGGATATGTGGGACTGCCATTGGCAAGATTGTTCTCCACAAAATATCCTACCATTGGTTATGACATGAACCAGGCTCGTGTCGATGCACTCAACGGTGGTCACGACAGTACGCTTGAGGTGTCTGATGAGTTACTTCAGACTGCCCTGAAGTCTGGATTCCGTTGTACCACAGTCCTTGACGACATTAGGGATTGTAATTTCTATGTGGTAGCAGTGCCAACTCCTGTTGATGAAAACAATCGTCCAGACCTGAAACCTCTCTGGGGTGCCAGTGATACTGTCGGCAAGGTCATTTCCAAGGGCGACATTGTGGTATACGAGTCAACCGTCTACCCTGGAGTAACCGAGGAGGAATGCCTGCCAGTGGTTGAGCGTGTGAGTGGTCTGAAATATAATGTAGATTTCTTCGCTGGCTACTCTCCTGAACGTATTAACCCAGGCGATAAACTCCACACAGTTGAGAAAATCAAGAAGGTGACTTCTGGTTCCACTCCTGAGATTGCAGATATTGTGGATGGCGTTTATAATTCTGTGTTGGTGAATGGCACTCATAAGGCTCCAAGCATCAAGGTTGCCGAGGCTTCAAAGATTATTGAGAATTCCCAACGTGATGTGAACATCGCTTTCATGAATGAGTTGGCCAAGATATTCAATGCCATGGGGATTGATACGCATGATGTGATTGAGGCGGCTTCCTCCAAATGGAACTTTATCAAGTTGAGTCCAGGATTGGTAGGCGGACATTGTATTAGTGTTGACCCCTATTATCTGATTCAGAAGGCACAGGTCTATGGTGTTCTGCCCCGCATCATGAGCAATGCTCGTCGTTTGAATGATGGTATGGGAGCTTATGTGGCCGAACAGACCATTAAGTTGATGAATAAGAAGGGTGTCTTGGTCAAGGATGCCAAGATATTGCTGTTGGGTATCACGTTTAAGGAGAATTGTCCTGATATCCGTAATACCAAGATTATTGATGTCTATCACACGCTTTCTGAGTATACCAGTAATATTACCGTTTGTGATCCTTGGGCTGATCCGGTTCGTGTAAAGCACGAGTTTGGCATCGATATCGTGAATACGCTTCCTGCTGACAAATTCGATGCCGTTATCTTGGGTGTTGCTCATCGTGAATTCATGAATATTGAAATCCGTACTCTTACCACAGCTCAGGGCGTTGTATATGATGTCAAGGGCGTCTTGGATCGCAATTTGATTGACGGCCGACTCTGATGATGCAGAAGATTCTTTTACTGACCAACATTTATCCTAATAACGATCCTTCTTATGGAGGAACGAAAGTGTGTCATTCTTTTACCACGGAATGGCAGAAAATGGGATATGAAGTCAGGGTTGTCCATATAGAATCATTATTTCCCCGCCCTTTTTATTGGGTTGGCCGTTTCTTGTATAAGTTCATTCAGGCCAAGACCGGATTTGTCGCTTATGTCAATACACCGAGGAAGAATGTCCGCTATGAGGTGGATGGCATTCCCGTATTGTTTACGCCAGTTCCCAAATATCGCCCTCATACCAGTCCCTCACCAGCTAACATGCGAAAGGCCTGTTCTTGGATATGTGAGCAGTTGGAAAAGGACGGATTTGTTCCCGATGTCATGACGGCACATTTCGTGTTGCCTCAATTGGAGATGATTCATCTGCTGAAACAGCGGTATACATCTGCAAAGACCTGTTTGGTTCTTCATGGTGAGAGCGATGCCTTTCAGAAGTGTTATCCTGACAGCTACAAGACGTTGATGAGTTCTGTCGATGTCTGGGGCTTCCGTTCTCAGGCTTTTATGGACCATTTCAATCATCGTTTTGGCGTTCACCCTAAGGAGTTCGTTTGTTGGTCGGGTATCCCTGAGAAGTATCTCACCTCAGAGCGAAGGACTGTCTCTGATCAGGTAACCAGGTTTATTTTTGTCGGCAGTCTTTATAAGTTGAAGAATGTCGATATCACGATCAGGGCTCTGCATCAGACAATGGGCAGCAAACCATATAGGTTCGATATCGTGGGCGATGGCGCAGAACAGGATTCTCTTCGTGGATTGGTAAACGAACTGGGCGTTCAGGACAAAGTGATATTCCATGGTCGGAAAAGTCGTGATGAGGCACAGCAACTAATGGAGCAAGCCGATTGTTTTGTCATGGTCAGCTCTCGTGAGGCCTTTGGCTTGGTCTATGTGGAAGCTATGGCAAAGGGACTGATTGTGATAGGCACTAAAGGACAAGGCATCGATGGCGTGGTCAAGGATGGCGAGAATGGTTTCCTTTGCCAAGCAGGGGATGTTGATGGCCTAGCTGCTGTGATAAGGAAGATGGTCGATATGCCAGAGTCTGAGCGACAGAGGATGTCGGATCTATCCGTTGAAACCGCGAAAGGACTGACTGACCGTAAAGTGGCCGAACATTATATGAATTCAATTATCGGATGAATCTCAGACGGCGTATTTATTATGATTTCTTTCGTCCCTCCAAGGAGGCCGATTATGAGCTGATCTTAAAGACGGCTCAAGAGTGTGGTTATGAATTCCATACGGTTTTGTCGTTTGAGGATGTCATCGCAAAGGGACGGAAAGAAGGGCAGAAATACCTGATCCTGCGTCGAGATATTGATACGGCAGATTTTGGTATTCTACAAAAGATGCTGTCTTTAGAGAAAAAATATGGTGCAAGGTGTTCCTATTATTTCCGATGGAACACGCTCAATGTCCTGTTGATGCAGATGATTGCTGAGGCAGGTGGTGAGGCCTCCTATCATTATGAGGAGATAGCCTCCTATTGTTATCAGCATCATATTAAGTCTCAAGATACGATGCTGGCACACATGGAACAGATCAGAGATTTGTTCATCCATCAGTATCAGCGTTTTAAGAGGATAACAGGTCAGCCCTGTCTCACTGTTGCTTCCCATGGTGATTTCGTGAACCTCATCGTGGGGGCAGGTAACCTCACGTTAATGGATGAGAGAGTCCGCACAGCCTGTGGCATCGTCCGTGAGGCCTATGACGAACAGCATATGAACATGTTGACCTGTCGTCTGGCTGACCAGACTGAGATGGAGCATTTTACAGCAAAGGCTCTTGCAGCCATCCAACGTGGAGAACCTGTTCTGGAGTTGCTCACACATCCGCGCCAATGGAATTCTCCGGTATGGATCAATTTGAAGGAGGAGATGAGTCGTTTTTACAGAGGATTATATATGAAATTATGAACGGACCACAGATTATCAATCTTCCAAAATTCTTAGATGCACGTGGTAACCTGTCTTTTGTTGAGCAGAGTAACCATATACCGTTTGTCATTCGTCGGGCCTATTGGATTTATGATGTGCCTGGTGGCGAGTGCAGGGGCGGCCATGCTTATCTTGAAAACCAGGAGTTTATCATCTCCTTGTCGGGTAGTTTTGATGTCGTGCTCGATGATGGCACTGAGAAGAAGGTGTTTACCCTCAATCGGTCTTATTATGGATTGTATGTGCCCAAAGGTATGTGGCGCGAGATGGAGAACTTCTCCACGAATTCCCTGGCACTGATTCTTTCTTCTACCGATTATGATGCTTATGACTACATCCGTGATTACAGTGTTTATTTAAAGATGAAACAGAATGGCGAAATATAGTGTATACGACTGCTCTGTCATAGAGCTGAATCAGCACCATAGCGACCGTAAGGGTAATCTTACCGTTGTCCAGAACGGATTGACTGTACCTTTCGATGTTAAGCGGGTCTATTACCTTTACGATGTTCCTGGCGGTGAGAGCCGTGGTTCCCATGCCCATCGTGAACTGAGCCAGCTCATTGTGGCTGCCAGTGGCAGTTTCAGGGTGGTGCTTGATGATGGTAGCGTCAAAAGGTCGTTTATTCTGAACCGTCCTTATCAGGGCTTGCTGGTCAAACCCGGTATTTGGCGTGACTTGGATGACTTCTCCTCTGGTGCGGTCTGTATGGTTCTGGCTTCAGAGGTCTATCAGCCCGAGGACTATATCCGCGATTATGAAGAGTTTATTAACTACCGAAACCAATTATGATACATCGATTGGCTGACTGTATGAACCCGAATGTGCCGGAAAGTACGAACATCTGGCAGTTCTGTGTGGTTTTCCCTCATTGCACGATAGGGGAGAATTGTAATATCTGTTCTCATGTTCTTATTGAGAACGACGTGATGATTGGAAATAACGTGACCGTGAAAAGTGGCGTTCAGATTTGGGACGGCATTACGTTGGAAGATGATGTGATGGTCGGATCCAATGTGACGTTCACGAACGATATGTATCCCAGATCGAAGAATAAGGATTGGAAACTCTTGCGGACGAAGGTGTGCAAGGGGGCTTCTATAGGTGCCGGATCCGTTATCCTTCCTGGCCTGACCATTGGTGAGGGCGCTTTGATAGGTGCAGGCTCTGTTGTTACAAAGGATGTTCCGGCTGGAGAATTGTGGATAGGCAATCCTGCACGGTTTATCAGGAAAATAGAGTTCAAAAAATTGAAGATTGAAGATTGAAAATTGAAAAAAATGAAGATACCTTTTTTATCATTAAAAGACGTCACAGCCCTTCATGGTGAGGAGATCAATGAGGCTGTCTCAAGGGTCGTCAATGGGGGGTGGTACCTCCAAGGCAAGGAGAACGAGCAGTTCGAGAAGCACTATTCCGAGTTTATCGGAACCAAATACACCATCGGCTGTGCCAATGGCTTGGATGCGCTGATCTGGATATTCCGGGCCTATATCGAGATGGGCATGATGCAGCCTGGCGACGAGGTGATTGTCCCGGCTAATACATACATTGCCACCATCTTGGCTATTACAGAGAATGGCCTGAAACCTGTCCTCTGTGAACCGAAGGCTCATACATTGGAGATCGATGATGACCTGATTGAAGGTCTCATCACCCCCAAGACCAAGGCCATTGCCATTGTCCATCTCTATGGACGAATCGCCTATACCGATAAGATTGGCGAGCTTTGCAAGAAGTATCATCTCAAGTTGATCGAGGATAATGCCCAGGCTCATGGCTGCCAGTATACCGATGGCCGGGTGACTGGTTCTATTGGCGATGCTGCTGGTCATAGTTTCTATCCCGGAAAGAATCTTGGCGCCTTGGGCGATGGTGGTGCTGTGACCACGAATGATCCTGAGTTGGCTGCTGCAGTCCGTGCACTGGCTAACTATGGCTCCCAGAAGAAATATGTGTTTAAATATGCCGGTCGTAATAGTCGCCTGGACGAGATTCAGGCAGCTGTTTTGGATGTCAAGCTGAAGTATCTTGTCCAGGACAACCAGCATCGCAAGGAGGTGGCTCATTACTATTATGAGCATCTCAACCATCCATTGATTTCGCTTCCTGATTTCCTGCCCGATGAGCAGAATGCCTATCACCTGTTCCCCATCCTTTTTAGTGGTGGCAAGCGCGATGCCCTTCACGATTATCTGGAGCAGAATGGAGTGGGTACTGTGTGCCATTATCCGATTGCTCCTCACCAGCAGGAGTGTTATAGTAAGGCGCCTTGGAATATGCCCCGTTTGTCTTTGCCCATCACCGAACGTCTGGCTAATGAGGAGTTGAGTCTCCCCATAGGTCCGGCCATCACCATGGATGAAGTCGCTCAGGTTGTCAGCCTGATCAATCAGTTTAAATAATGGGTAAGCGAATCTGGATAGTCAATTACTATACAGGAACTCCTGAGAGTGCTAATAACCCTCGGTATGTGCAGTTCTCATATTACTTCCGTCAGGCAGGATATGATGTTCTCACATTTAATGCGGATTATGAGTCTGGCTCCGATAAACCGCTCTTTACTAGAAAGAATTACGGTGACTATCCGTATGTTCACGTCAAATCCCCTCATTATGTGGGCAATGGACTGAGGCGTATGTACTCCATCTTTAAATTTGCGTGGAGTATTTATCGTCATGCCCATGACTTTGAACGCCCTGATGTCATTCTGCATAATGTCCATGCACCATTCGATTTCCCGGTAGTTCTGGCGGCAAAGAAGGTAAAGGCCAGATACATTTCTGAGGTTTGGGACCTATGGCCCGACAATTTTGTCAACTTCGGCCTGATATCAGCCCATAACCCAGTCATGAAACTGTTTTATCGTGTCGAGCGATGGATCTATGAACATGCCGATCAGTTGGTGTTTACCATTCCCGGTGCCCGATATTATCTGAAGCGTAAAGGGTGGACCACAGAAACAGGAGGCCGCATCAGTCTCTCACGCGTACATTATATTAATAATGGCGTCGATTTGGCTCAGTTCGATGCTGATAAGATGGCTTATCCACGCCCCGATGAGGATCTGAATCGTGATGGCTGTTACAAGATTATCTACATGGGCACCATTAGTTTTGCCAATCATGTAGAGAAACTGATTGATGCTGCTGCCATCTTAGCAGCCGATAAGAAATTCGAGTTCTTTATCTATGGCGATGGCTCTGATCGTGACCGACTGGAAGAATATACAGCCCAGCAACATATTGAGAATGTCCATTTCAAGGAGAAGCATATCCCCTTGTGTGAGGTGGCATGGGTTGTAAGTCAGGCTACAGTCAATGTCATGACCTACGAGAAAGGGTTCGGTTATATGGGCGTCAGCTCCGGAAAACTCTTTCAGTATCTCGCAGCAGGAAAACCGATTGTTTGTAATATCGACATTAAGTATGATGATGTCATCACTGATCATCATCTCGGTGTGGCTCGTGACATGGACTCTGCTGCTGATCTGGCTGCAGAGATCAAACGTCTGGCAGAACAGCCTCAAACAGAATATGATGCTATGTGCCAGCGTGTCCGTCATACAGCAGAACGGTTTGATTATCAAGAGTTGGCAGCCCAGGAGCTTCAGGTCATAGAAAGCGCCCTTCTTTCCACAGAGAAATGAATAGAGTCCTGCAGATGATAAAAGGTCTGATACCTGTATCCGTGAAGCGCTTCTTGTTGATGCTTACATTCCCGGATCTCAGGGTCAGATTATTGGTCCTTCTTTCTGGCTATCGACATCAAAGGGCCTTAGCCCGTTTGTCGGGGAAACCAGTTCTTAAATGTGTGTTCTTCGCACTCTTTGAGGACGTATGGAAGTACGACAGGGTTTACCAGCTTATGGAGAAGCATCCTCGTTTTGAACCAGTCATCCTGGTCTGTCCTGTGGTGAACTATGGGTATGAGAACATGCTGTCCAGAATGAAGCAGGCATATCGCTTTTATCAGAAGAAAGGCTATCGTGTAATCTGTTCTTATGATGAGTCCACTGGCAGATATGTGGATGTTCGGAAAGAACTCAATCCCGATATCATTTTCTATACGAATCCATACGAGGGATTGATCGATGACCGTTATTATATCAAGCAGTTCCCTGATAAACTGACGGTCTATGTGCCCTATTATATGAATGATGTGAGCGATTACTCATTAGCTTACGATCAGCTGCTGCATAGTCTGGTATGGCGTATGTATCTTGAGAACAACTTGTCTCTCCAATGTGCTACAAAGGCCTCCCGAACAGGTGCTCATCAGATGTATGTGTCTGGGTATCCTGGCATTGAAGCCTATATTGATAAGACCTATGTGTCTGGTGATGACTGTTGGAAAGTGAAGGGACATACGCATAAGCGCATCATCTGGGCCCCCCATCATACCATTTATCCTGTGGAAGGTATCCAGTATTCATGCTTCTTGTCCTATTCTGACTTCATGTTGCAAATGGCCAGAAAGTATCAGGATGAGGTAGAGTTCGCCTTTAAGCCGCATCCTATTCTGAAGAACAGATTGTATGAGGTCTGGGGCCAAGCAAAGACCGACGATTACTATGCCCAGTGGGCCGAGATGCCTAACACCACTCTGCAAGAAGGTGAATATACCGATCTCTTCTTATCCAGCGATGCGATGATTCATGATAGTGGCTCCTTTATCATTGAATATATGTATGTCGATAAGCCTGTGATGTTGACAATGCGTGAGGAAAGAAATGGCAAGTACGACTTTAGTCAAACAGCATCGGCTTGCCTTGAGAACTATTATGTGGCCAGGAACGAAGAGCAGATAGAGCAGTTTATTCAGAATGTGATATCTGGAACTGACCCCATGAAAGAGCAGCGCACCAGGTTTATCCATGATGTGTTGCTGCCCGAGGGCATGCCTTCAGAGAATATCCTCAATGATATCCTGGATAGTATTGATCATCAAGTCTTGTATCGTAATTAACGGATGGCCGATTCAGTAAGGTCGAAACTTCTTCATGGCGTTGCATGGAACTTCACTGAGAAAATCTTGGTGAAGGCTGTTTCCTTCGTTATCAGTATTATTCTGGCCCGCCTGTTGGCTCCATCCGACTATGGGTTGACGGGCATGTTGGCAGTCTTCCTGTCAGTATCTTCCGTCTTTATCGAGGGAGGACTTGCCAAAGCCTTGATCCAGCGCCAGGATTGTCAGGATATCGATTATTCTACGGCATTTGTCACCAATGTGTCCATGTCGTTGGTGATATATGCGGTGTTATTCTTTGCAGCACCACTCATTGCCGATTTCTATGATGAGCCCTTATTGGTCTCCCTGACGCGAGCCATGGCATTGACCATTGTCCTTGGTTCTTTTAATATCGTTCAGAGAGCCAAGCTGATGGCGAATGTCGACTTTAAGTCTCTGGCCCAGATCAATGTGTTGTCCATCATCGTGACTGGAGCTATTGGTATCACCATGGCCTATTTGGGATATGGTGTATGGGCATTGGTAGGACAGGCTATAGGCTCCACCTTGTTCCTCATCTTCATCTTCCCCTTCTATTCCAAGTGGAAACCATCCCTCCGCTTCTCGAAGGAGTCCTTTTCCCGTCTGTTCGGATTTGGGTCGAAGCTGATGATAACAGGTGTCTATTCTGTCATATTCAATAATATTGCTACCATCTGTATCGGAAAGGCCTATAAGAGTCAGCAGTTGGGCTATTATACAAGGGCCTCCCAGTTTCCTGACCTGATATCCTTCACCGTGAACGATGTGCTGGGAACTGTCACCTTCCCGGTGCTCAGTGAACTGCAGAACGATAAGGACCGGCTGGTGGCTGTCTATCGTAAGTCTCTTCTGGCTACGGCTCTGGTCATCTTTCCTGTCATGGTACTTTGTGCGCTACTGGCCTATCCGTTGGTGCTGATACTGTTGACAGAGAAGTGGGTTCCTTGTGTCGTACTGATGCAGTGGCTTTGTCTGGCTAGGATTTTTACGCCTCTGTCGGCTCTGAACATGAATATCTTGAATGCTGTGGGTCGTTCTGACTTGTTTATGAAGTTGGATTTCTCGAAGGCACCATTGACCATCATCATCCTGGCTATTACCATTCCCATCAGTGTCGAGGCCATTGTCATAGGCAGTTTTGTGGATTCATTCCTTTGTTTCTTCATCAATGCTTATCTGCCCGGCAGAATGTTTGGCTATGGCGCCTGGCAACAGCTCAAGGATTGGAAGTACATCATCCTGTCCATCCTCCTCATGTCTGTAGCCGTCTATCTGTTCATGCTGGTTGTTCAGAACGTTTGGCTGCAGTTGTTCATTGGAGGTACCATTGGTATTGTTGTCTATTCAGCATGTTGCTATTTCTTCAAGGTGATAGATGATGATATGCTGAGGTTGTTAAGGATTAAGAGATAATACGCGATGACACCCTATTCTAAGCAGGATATTGAAGGCATCTATCGGCTCCTGATGAAGAGTGCCCATGAGCATGCCGAATGCGGAAAATGGCATCAGGCTGTCACTGATGTGAAGTCTGCAGCCGAATGGGCCTATCACTTTAATCTCTTTTATTCCGATGCTGATGCTGAGCAGCTGCTCCGTACCATGTCCGAGGCCAATATCCCCCAACAGCAGGTTCATCATGGCATAAGTAATCGGTGTGTACTGATCGACTCTTTCTGTCTGGATAATCGTGGACTGATTCAGCAATACCTGCGGGCCATACTGAAGTGCGATATGCAGTTGTTGTATGTATGTACAGCTACAACCACGAGCTATGGTCACGACATCCTGAAAGAATTACACGCTGATAGCCATGCGAAGATCCTGTTGCTTTCTGAAGGCAGCTCTGATGTCATTCAGCAAGCCAATAGGGTGGCAACTGCTATTGCAGCCTTCTCTCCGTCACGCATTTTCCTTCATTTAAAACCCTGGGATGTGGTGGCACTGATGGCCTGTCATGCTGTGGAAGGACCCGTGAAATACAATATCAATCTGACGGATCATGCGTATTGGTTGGGCGCTTCTTTGATGGATTACAACCTGGAATTCCGTCCTTATGGGATGACGGTTTCCTTAGAGAAGCGTGGTCTGAAGCAACACCAGCTGTTACCCTTGCCGTATTATCCTGTTGAGCCCGTCTCAAAAGCCTTCTGTGGACTGCCTGATTTGCCATCCAATGCCATCAGGATTCTCACGGGTGGAGCTCTGTATAAGATGATGGGCAAGAACAATATCTTTTTCCAGCTCATGGATGCCATCTTGGCCTTGTCGCCCGATGTTTATATCCTGGTGGCTGGCTTTGCTCCTGATAAGCATTTCGCTGCCTGTTGTCAGTCGATGAAGTATGGTGATAGGGTGGTTCAGATAGGGCTTCGCTCTGATATCGATGCTGTGTTCGAGCATTGCGATATCTATCTCAGTACCTATCCGATGATCGGTGGACTCATGTTGCAGTATGCCGCCAAACATGGCAAGCCCATTATTGCCTATCATGATGCTGACGATGTGATGAATCTGCCTGAGGAGATATTGAATTGTTATCAGAACCAGTACCGGTCTTATTCTTCTATCGCTGATATGGCCGCCTATGCAGCCCGTCTGATCAACGATGAGGCTTTCCGACGCTCTGAAGGAGCCGTGCTGCAGGAAGGCCTGATGACTCAGGAGCGTTTTGCTGAGGCTTTCCGTCAAACGATAGCTGAAAATCGTCCTTTATGGTCTTGGCAGAACGACCGTATTGACTATGATGCTTTCTTCCAGCGGTATCTGGAGTTGGAGAACACAAGTGGCTTCTCTGCCACAAAAGCCCTGGCCCGTCAGCAAGGGTTGGCTCTGGTTAAGAAGTTGCATGGATTCCGTCTCCAGGCCCTGCAGGCCCTGATGGGGTACATGCATGAGGCAACGATGAAGGAATTGCTGGTATGGCTGATGCCTGTGTGTATAAAACGTAAATAACTATTATAATTACTATTAACATGAAAAAAAGATACCTATTATTTGCTTTTGTCATTTTAACCTTACTGGGTTGTAATAAAGAAACCGATTTGAGTGGAATCGAGCAGGAGTTGGCCGATCTTAGGAATAAGAACAAAGAACTCCAGGATGAGATCGATGACATGAAGAAACCCATTCCAGCTGATCCTGTGTTGGAGTATCTGAACTTCTTGGCACAGGATAACCCCTCTCAGCTGTCGGCCGATGTGAAAGGTGAGATCATTGGCGACAGTATCGTGGAATGCTGGGTGCCTCATATCATGAGCGACAAGGAATTGGTGGCCGATCTGAAGTTCGTGGGCGAGCAAGTGAAGTTCAATGGCTCCTCAGTCCAGAGTCGGTCTACGAAGTACGATTTCAAGAAACCGGTAAAACTGACCATTACCAATCAGACCAAGTCAAAGGAATATACCGTTTATGTCCATGCATTCACCGGACTTCCCGTCTTGTGGATCAATACGGTTAATCGTGAACCGATTGCCTCCAGGGAGGAGTATGTTGAAGCCAGTTTCAAACTGGTCGAGGATGTCAGGACCCGCGCTGCTGGCGATGTCATCGAGACCTCTATGCTCATTAAGGGCCGTGGTAATTCCAACTGGACATCGCCCAAAAAACCTTATCGCCTGAAACTCGACACCGAGTACCCCTTGTTCGGTTTGCATAAGGACAAGGCCTGGGTGCTGATGGGCAATTATTTCGACAAGACCATGCTTCGCACCAATACTGCCTTCTATATGGGGGCCATCAGTAACCTCGATTATACCCCAAAGGCCCATTATGTGGAACTCATGCTCAATGGCCGGTACAATGGAACCTATATGCTCTGTGAGAAACTGAAGCGTTCCAAGCATCGTGTTGATGTGGGCGACGATGGTTTCTTGCTCGAGGTCGATGCTGTTGCCAAGGATGACGATGTCACATTCAGAACCAACCATCTCAAACACCCCATCAATATCAAGTCCCCCTCTGTTGAGGCTGGCGATGATGATTATAACTATATCAGGAATTTCGTGTTGAAAGCCGAAAGTGCCCTGTTCTCTGATAACTTCAAGGACTCTTCTGAGGGCTGGCAGAAATACATGGATATCGATTCCTTTGTGGAGTGGTATCTCATCAATGAAATCGCCAAGAACAATGATGCCCTGTTCTATTCCAGTTGCTATATGAACCTCACGAGGGATGGCAAGCTGAAGATGGGACCTATCTGGGATTATGATATCGCTTTTGGTAATATCGATTACAATAATAACTTCAGGGCTGATGGTTTCTGGGTGAAGACCACCACGTGGTATTCACGTTTGTTCGAGGATCCTGCTTTTGTCGAGAAGGTGAAAGAGCGTTTCAAGTTCTTCTATAACCATAAGGAGGATATCTACCGCGATATGGCCGAGAATGCCGTCTATCTGAAACAGGCTGTTGTCGAGAACGAGAATCGTTGGGGTACGCTCTATACCGAGACATGGCCCAACTACGATATCTGGGGCAACTACAACAATGAGGTCCAGTCCATGAAGGAGTGGCTCGAGGAGCGCTTCGACTGGCTGAACTATCAGTTTACTTACAAGTTCTAGTCATCTCTATGTATAAACTCTTCTTCAAACGATTGATTGATCTCTTCTTTGCTCTTGCAGTCCTCATCTTGCTGTCCCCCTTATTACTGGTGGTCACGGTCTGGCTTCATTTCGCCAATCATGGGGCTGGGGCTTTTTTCTTTCAGGAACGCCCAGGCAAGGATGGTCGGATTTTCAAGATCGTGAAGTTTAAGACCATGACCGATGACCGCGATGAGAATGGCCAGCTGTTACCCGATGAGGTCCGTCTCACGAAGGTAGGACGCTTTGTCCGTTCCACTTCTATCGATGAACTACCTCAGTTATTCAATGTACTGAAGGGCGATATGTCACTCATAGGTCCACGACCGCTATTAGTGCAATATCTGCCTCTTTATAGTCCGGAGCAGGCTCGTCGCCATGAGGTGCGTCCGGGCATCTCTGGCTGGGCCCAGTGCCATGGACGTAATGCCATCAGTTGGACCGAGAAGTTCAAGCTCGATGTGTGGTATGTCGATCATGTGTCTTTCTGGACCGATGTGAAGGTGGTATTCATTACCTTTAAGAAAGTGTTTTTTAAGGAAGATATCAACCAAGTGGGTGGTCAGTGGGTAACCATGGACCCATTTAATGGCCATAATTAGGGGCTAATCCGTGTTTTTTCGCTCAAAATTGGTTTTTTAAGAGAAAAGATTTGGTTATTCATGCAGAAATTAGTACCTTTGCACACTCAAAATAGAATGTAGCATCTTCAAATGAGTCACAACATATTAATTACATCGGCAGGAAAACGTGTAGTTCTAGTAAAAATCTTCCAGAAGACCTTAAAGGAATTGGGCCTTGATGGGAAGGTGTATACTGTAGATATGAGGCCCGAGATGGCCCCTGCCGGTTATGTCTCTGAAGAATGTATTGGTGTCCCCCGTTGCACCTCTCCTGATTATGTTGACACCTTGCTCCAGATCTGTCAGGAAAAGCAAATCCGTATCGTGATTCCTACCATCGACACAGAGCTGATGGTATTGGCCGAGAATAGAGCGCGTTTTGAGGCACAAGGTGTGCATCTGGTTATTTCCGATACCAATTTTATCAATGTCTGTGGTGATAAGCGCCTCACCGATTCATTGTTCGATGAACTGAGAATAGCCGTTCCTAAGCATTTCGATAAGGATCATGCTTCTTTCCCCATGTTTGCCAAGCCTTACGATGGCTCGCTCAGTGTGAATACGCATGTTATCAAATGCGAGGATGAGCTCACACCCGATATCCTTGAGGATCCCAAACTGCTTTTTATGGAGTATATCGATAAGAAGGAGTATAAGGAGTATACCGTCGATATGTATTATGGCATCGATGGTCAGGTCAAGGGTATTGTGCCTCGTGAGCGCCTGGAGGTTCGTGCCGGTGAGATCAATAAGGGCATTACCCGCAAAAACAGTATTGTCGGTTTCCTGAAGGAGCGCATGGCTACCATGGAAGGCGTTCGTGGTTGTATCTGTTTACAGTTGTTCTTCCGTGCATCCGATCAGGATATCAAGGGCATCGAGATCAATCCCCGTTTTGGGGGTGGTTTCCCCTTGTCGTATTATGCCAATGCCAATTTCGTGGAATATATTCTGCGTGAGTACCTGTTAAATGAGCAGATTTCGTATTCTGACGACTGGCTTGAAAATACGCTGATGCTCCGTTATGATGAAGATGTGATTATTCATGATGCCCAGGCGTAAAGTCTTCGTTTTCGATCTTGATGATACCCTTTATAAGGAAGTCGACTATGTCAAGTCTGCTTTCCAGTATATTGCGCACCGGCTGGCCGATAGCCTGCCCGATGTCTCTGGCGCTGCTATCTATGACACACTCTGGTCGGTCTTTATGGATGGAGGCGATGCGTTTGGCGAGGTTATCCGTCAATATGGAGTGAAGACTTATACCAAGGCCGATTTGCTCGACTGGTACAGGTATCACAAACCATCGCTCACCTTGGATGCGAATGTCAGGGAAACCCTGAACTTTTTGAAGAGCCAGGGTGCTGACTTGGCTATCATTACCGATGGTCGCCAGCTTACTCAGCAGAACAAGATTGAGGCACTGGGACTGACCACGTATATGAGTGCCGTCATTATTAACGACAATCCCCGCCACCTGAAACCCCACAAATATAGTTATCGTCACATGGAGAAGCAGTTTGTTCCTGATTGTGAGTTCTGTTATGTGGGCGACAATACCTCTAAGGATTTTATGGTACCCAACTCTCTGGGATGGAGAACGGTCTGTCTGCTCGACGATGGCCGGAATATTCATAAACAGTCTTTCGAAGAAGGCAACTGCAAACCTCAGTATTGTGTCACCAAGATGAGTGAGATCCTGGATTTACTATAGTCATCATGGATATAGAAAATAAATACGGCACTTTACAAACCCAGCAGGCCTTGTTGGTGCTCCTGAAAGAATTTGACAGGTTCTGTGAGGTCCATCAGATTGTATATAGTCTGGACAGTGGCACACTGTTGGGTGCTATCCGTCATGGAGGCTTCATCCCTTGGGATGATGACATCGATGTGATAATGGATCGTGCTAATTTTGAAAAATTCTGCTCATTGGATTTTAGCGGAACGAGTATCATCCGTGAACGTTCGTTGTGGATCGAGAGGGTTCGTCTCATTCCTGAGCAGGCTGAGAAACTCCAGTGTCCCATCACGCCAACCCTCGATGTCTTTATCCTTGATCAGGCACCTAATAACCCGCTGATGCGGAAAATAACCAATCTGCTGATCCGCCTGTTGCAGGGCATGATGAAGAAAAAGCCCGATTATGCTAGTTTCTCGCTGAAAAACAAGATCATGCTTTTCATCACCTATCAACTTGGTCATTGTTTCTCCGATCAGTTGAAATACAAGTGGTATCACCAGTTGGCCTCCAGGTGCCGAAATAAGTCTGCCCGGTATCTCACCTGTTATTTCTATCCTTTCCATGAGATCGGCCGTTTGTTCCGAACCGATTCATTAGAGGTCATAGAGAAACATCAGTTCGAGGATGCCCTTTTCTGTATCATGTCCCGTTATGATGCCTACCTCACAGAGTTGTATGGCGATTACATGACACCTCCTCCTGTTGAGGATAGAATACCCTTCCATATTTCGGAGTCTTTAAAGTAAACAGAGCATGTTGAGCAAACTCATCACCGCTTTCATGTGGATAGCCGCTAAGGTTTATCCCTATGCTTTGAGTGAACGTCTGCATCTCTATCGTGATGTGCTGTTCACCAAGTGGATACGGCATTTTATAGGCCATGTGGGTCGTCATGTCTTGATCGGATATGGCTGTCGTCTGTGGGGTGGGGGCCAGAAGCGCATCTCCATTGGCGATGATACCATCATTCAGCGCCACGCCATCCTTGGCTGCTGGACCCATTATCAGGATCAGACTTTCTCTCCCACGATCACCATTGGTAACCATTGTAATCTCGGTGAGTATTGTCATATCACTGCCATTAACAGAATCGTCATTGGCGATGGTCTGCTGACAGGCCGTTTCGTGCTGATATCCGACAATAGTCATGGGGGCCTGAGCAGAGAGGAAGCTGCTATCCCTCCTGCTGCACGTCAGTTAATGTCAAAGGGGGAAGTGATGATTGGTAATAACGTCTGGATAGGCGACAAGGCTACGATATTGGCTGGTGTACATATTGGCGATAACGCTATTGTGGCAGCCAATTCAGTGGTCACCAAGGATGTGCCTGCCAATACGATGGTGGCAGGCTCTCCTGCTCAAATCATAAAAACTATTGAATAGACCGATGTCAAAATCACGTTTAATCGCGTTTTATCTGCCACAGTTCTATCCAACGAAGGAAAACGACGAATGGTGGGAGAAGGACTTTACCGAGTGGACGAATGTCCGTCGTGGTAAACCTTTGTTTAAAGGGCATTATCAGCCTCGTGTGCCTGCCGATCTGGGGTATTATGATCTGCGCAATCCCGAAGTCAGGCAGCAGCAGGCAGAGTTGGCTAAGGAGGCTGGTATTGAGGGCTTCTGTTATTGGCATTATTGGTTTTCCGGTCGTAAGTTGCTCGACAGAGTCTTCTCCGAGGTGGTTGCCTCCGGAAAGCCCGATCTGCCTTTCTGCTTGTGTTGGGCCAACCACAGTTGGTACCAGAAGACCTGGGACCCTAATAAACCGGATAAGCTCCTCATTGAGCAGACCTACGATGGGGTGGAGGACGATATCGCCCATTTCAACGATCTGTTGCCCGCCTTCAAGGATAGCCGCTATATCAAGGTCAATGGCAAACTGCTCTTCGGTATCTATGCCCCGATGGACTTGAACGAGAAGCGCTTCGCTCTGTTCAAGAAGACCTGGAATGACCTGGCTGCTCAGCACGGACTCGCTGGTTTCTATTTCTTTGGATTTACTTTCAATAAGGAGGATGTGGGTAAGATCCGTGACATGGGCTACGACCATACCGTTGTAGATTATATCCGTGAACGGTTTGTGGAGACCTCTCTCTTCCGGAATATCTGGGAGCGTGTGGTACGTGCCTTCACGCACAAGCCTAATAAGGTCTATGAGTACAATGATTATGCCAGCAGCTTGCTGCAGTCATTTAATCCTTCCGAAAGGGTATGGCCCTGTCTTGTTCCCTGTTTCGACCATTCCCCCAGAAGTGATAACCGCGGTATCATCCTTCATAACTCTACCCCAGAGAAGTGGATGAACCTGTGTCAACAGGTATTCGACCGATGCAAGTCCAGGACGCCCGATGAGAATGTCATCTTCATCAAGGCCTGGAACGAGTGGGGTGAAGGCAATTACATGGAACCCGACCAGAGATTCGGAAAGGGCTTTATAGAAGCCACGCGCAAGGCTGTTCATCATGACGAGTAACCGGTCCAGGGCTTTTAATGGTGTGAAGTGGACGTCGATAGAACAGGTTCTGTCGATAGGCCTCAGTTTTGTCATTGGCATCATTGTGGCCCGACTGGTCATGCCGTCCGATTATGGCTTGATAGCCATGCTTGGTGTCTTCATGGCCTTGGGAGGTGTGTTTGTCAATAGCGGCATTGCTACAGCCCTTGTTCGCCATAAAGAGAACACCCAGGAGGATTATTCCACCGCCTTTTATGCCAATGTCGCCTTAGGCCTGGTGGTTTATCTCGTCCTCTATGTCCTGGCGCCTTTTATCTCCGACTTTTATGAAATCCCAGAGCTGAAGTCCGTCTGCAGGGTCTATTCCCTCGATGTGCTGCTCTCTTCTTTCACCATCGTCCATGTAGCCAAACTCACGCACGAGATGCGTTTCAAGATCCAGACTTATATCAAGCTGGTGTCGTTGTTCGTCTCTGGTGCTGTCGGCATTTCCATGGCTTATTTTGGCTATGGCGTATGGGCGCTCATCTGGTATAGTCTGTCGGCATCCATCTTGCGTACGGTGTTGTTCTGGCTGTTCTCTGGGTGGCATCCTTCCCTGGTTTTCTCGGGCAAGTCCGTCCGTTATCTGTTCGACTTTGGCTCCAAGATGCTCCTCACGAGTATCATCGATGTGGTCTACGATAATATCTATACCCTGGTCATCGGTAAGTATTACACCGCCACCAGTGCAGGCTATTACAACCGCAGTCTGCAACTCTCCCAGTTCCCTCAGAATCTCATCAACCATGTTGTGGGTGGCGTAGTGCTGCCAGTGCTCACGCCTTATCAGGACGATCAGCCTAGACTGCTCAGTGTCTATGAGCGTCTTTTCCGTGTCACCGTCTTTGTCACTTATCCCATGATGGCATTGATGGTGGTGCTGGCCCATCCGCTCATCGATCTGTTGCTGGGCGAGAAGTGGCTGCCGGCAGTCCCTTATCTGCAGATTCTGGTGGTGGCAGTGGTGTTTACCACACTGACCATTGTCAATCTGAACCTCTTTTTTGTGAAGGGACGCTCCGATATTGTCCTCAAGATTGATATCCTCAAGAAGATCATTGGTTTCGCCATTGTGGTCATGATGGTACCCCTGGGTCTGAAGTGGATCTGTTTAGGTGCCGTGCTCTATGCGCTGGCTTCGTTTGTCATCAACTGTCATCAAACCGATAAGCTCCTGGGTTATGGCTTGTGGCGCCAGGTCAGGACAGCTCTGCCCTCTGTCTTTTATTCTGTGGTCATGAGTGTGGCCGTCTTCCTTTGTGTTCAGCCCATCCAGTCTTCTTTCCTCCAACTGGTTGTAGGTGCCTTGGTCGGCATTCTGTCTTATGGCGCCTTGTCCAGTATCTTCAAGGAACCGGCTTTGACGGAGCTCATCTCTATGGTTCTTCACCGACATGGATAAGGAACTGCATCTCATTGTGTTGTGGGAGCATGCCCGCTACCAACAAGCTCAGATTGCTGCCGATATTCAGCAGCAGTTCCGGGTGGTCAACTGCTATGAGGTGGAGTGGACCAAGTCCTTAGTGGCAGCCAATTTCTCCCGCTTCTATGGCGTGAACCTGCCCAAGAACTCTTTCAAGGAGAAAGAGTGTGGCAGTGGTCGCTTCCTGCTGTATGTGGTGTTCGATGAGAACCCTGTCTATGAAGAACGACTCACCAGCCGAGGACCGGAGGTGGTCAATGCCCATCTCTTCGATGCCAAATCCAGGTATCGTGACTGGACGAGGGGAGGCCATAAGATCCATGCCACGAACAGTGTCCAGGAAACCGATCACGACCTCACCTTGTTGTTAGGCATCAGTTACGATGATTACCTCCAGTCTCATGCCTCCACACCTTGGGATGGCAGTATCAAGTTTGTGCAGCGCGATGTCTCCGGTGCACATGGCTGGGAGAGTCTTCATGACTTTTTCTATGTCTTCAATCATACGGTCCATTATGTGGTCCTGAGAGGTGAGGAGAATCTCTCGCCCCAGAAGTCTGCTGCCCATCAGGATGTCGATCTGCTGGTGCAGGAGTGGGAGAATGCCATTTTCATCATGAATGGTCAGCAGGTTTGGCATTTCCCCCCTTACCGTCCAAAGGTGCTGGTCAAGACGGCTCAGAATGGCGATTTCCTCTTCGATATCTGGATGACCTCCTTAGGCTATTATCCCGATCAGTGGTATCAGGATATGTTTGCCACGAAGGCGTTTTCGGGACTCTATTATCAGCTCAGTCAGGTCCATACCTTCTATACCCGACTATATCATTGCTTGGTCAGAAAGGCTGAGGTCGCTGCCGATTATCTCCCCTGGTTTCAGGAACGATTCCAGCAGTTGGGACTGGATAGTAAATATCGTCAGGCGGATTATTCCGATCCCGTGGATATGTATTATGTGGCCCTTCAGGATTTCATGGACGCTAAGGGCTATGCCTATACCAATGCCCCCGAAGACTGGCATTGCTATTTCAAGAGTCGCATAGCCACCATCAAACCGGCATGGGATGAGCTGCTGCAGCATCAGGATCTTCAGCACGTGGTACCCTATCGCGTGGCCGATGATACTACCAGTGGGTATGTGTATTTCAAGGCTGTGTATCAGGGGCGCGATGTCTTTATCAAATATGGCGGTCGTGGCAGTACCTGTGCCAATGAAATCGCCTTCTCTCAGAAGGTGAGTGCCCATAACCCGACCCATTTCATGACGCCAGTGCTTTGTGATCCTGCTGGTCGGTTTGTGGCCTATGAGTATGTAGAGGGCCTGCCCTTTGCCGATTATCTGAGTCATGCTACTGCAGCACAGCGCAGTCAGGTCGAGTCGCAACTGGCTTCCATAGCCAATACGCTGACCGAGTGCCATGTCATGCACAGGGATCTCTGTCCCCGCAATCTCATTATGGTCGGTGATGTCCTCATGCTCATCGATTTCCAGTATGCAGTCGATGCCCTTCACCCGGTGGAGTTGGATTGTGTCAGGGCCGACCGTCAGTTAGCCCTTCAGATCGGTGAGAACTATCGCTATCGCACGTTTGTGTGGAACGATGCCAAGTCGCTGGCTAAGATCCAGAAGGAGTTTGGTCTCCATGTCCAGACACCAGCCTCATTTGATAGGTCCTTCCGCATGCCGTGGAAGCTCATTCTCATCACCATCTGTAGGGCACAGGCCAGGAAACTGCTGTCCTGTATAAAGCCTGCCAAACAATAGAGCACATGATCGCTACCATCATCGTAGGCTATAAGAACGAGGCGCTGACCACTGCTTATATTCAGCAGGAGTTGTCGAAGCTCACGGTTCAGAATCTCGTCGTGGTTGTCAACAACGCCTCTACGCCTGCCAGTTGCCGTTATCTGGAGGAGTTTGTCGGGGCCTGTGTGGTCCAGTCCGATTTCTCTGGTTTCCAGCCTGACCAGTCCATCTATGTCATCGATGTCAAGGAGAATCTGGGTTTTGCCAAGGCCAATAATCTGGGGGTCAACTTTGTCCGCAACTTCTTCCCTCAGGTAGAATATGTGCTGTTCTCCAACAATGATATCCGCATCATCGATGCCCAGGTGGTCGATGTGCTCATCTCAAAATACGAGTCAGTCAAGGGCATAGGCATCATCACACCGAATATCCTCAGTGCTGATGGCACGCGCCAGACCCCTATGCCTGCAGGCTCTCTGTGGCATGGGGTACGCGCTGATTTGCTCTATCTCCTCACGCATATCCGCCTGAAGGATCATCGTGCTGAGGCATGTGCGTCAGCCGAGGAAGGTTTTTATGATACCTTCTCTGAGTGTTTCTTCCTGTCGCGGGTTCAGGATTATGTGGCCTGTGGTATGATGGATCCCCACACCTTCCTCTATGCCGAGGGTAATATCCTCTCTGAACGCATGTCACGCATAGGCCTAGGCTATTATTTCGTACCCAGTGTGTCGGTCATTCACGATAATGGCACGACGACCAGTCAGCATATCGGACCAGATACAGCACTCTTGATGGCCGAGTCCAATGCCTACTATTACAAGCATTATCGGGGTTATTCCTCTCTGAGCGTAGGGATTTATCTCCTCTTGGCTAAGGTCATGAACCGCCTGGCCAAGGCCAAACAGGCATTCAGAGGTTCCCGCACATCATAAAATGATTTCAAAAACCGGTATCTTTTGTCTCAAGGCAGCCAGAAGGATCTATGGCGATCTCTTTGGCCATCCCAGTCTGTATGGTGTACTTCCCCAGGCAGAACTCGATGCTGATGCCGTTTCCCGAAAGATCACCGATTTGCTCTCCCATGATGCCCCCTGTATGGTGGCCCGCTTTGGTAGCAACGAACTGGGCTGTCTGGTCAATTACCTGGGTGTCAGTCATGGCCCTTACCCTTTGAAGGATTATATCACGGGTCATTCTCCGGAATGGTGGTGGAATGAGGGCATGAAGAACTGCATGCTGGTCAATGCCGGTTTCTTCCCTAATACCGAGGAGCAGCTCTCCCGTTTCTGCCGACTCATGCTGAAGGATATCCAGGAGTTGGATGTCCTGGGCAGTTGGATTCTCCGTGAGTCCATGATTGCCGACCGTTTGCAGCATGTCTATATCGCCCAGATGAATCTGCTGGAACCCTTCTGGAGCCAAGTACCCTGGACCAAGGCCTTGGCGGGTAAGACGGTCTTGGTGGTCCATCCTTTTGCCGAGTTGATCGAGTCACAATATCACAACCATCGTCATGAACTCTTCTCTAATCCCGATCTCTTGCCCGAGTTCCAGTTGCGAACGCTCAAGGCTGTGCAGAGTATGGGAGGTGAGTCGAATGGCTTTGCAGATTGGTTTGAGGCGCTCAACTGGATGAAGGCCGAGATGGCCCGCCAGTCTTACGATGTGGCCTTGATAGGTTGCGGTGCCTATGGTTTCCCCTTGGCTGCCGAGGCCAAACGTACCGGGCATCAGGCCATCCATCTGGGTGGTGTGCTGCAGCATCTCTTCGGTATTCGTGGCAAACGCTGGGAAAACCCCGACTATGGGGTCGAAGCCTGGGGACTGCCCTATGCCTCCTATAGTGGTATGATGAATGAGCACTGGGTGAAGGCTGGCGATGAATACAAGCCCCGGAGGGCGCAGGATGTGGAGGAAGCCACTTATTGGTGATACAGCGTATGAGAGTACTGCATATCTTAGATGAGCTGAAGTTCTCAGGTGCCGAGATCATGTATGTCGCTGCCGCCAGGCAGTTCCAGAATCTGGGCTGCGAACTGTATGTGGTGAACACGGCCGATGCCATGGGTGAGTACGCTCCTTTCTTCAAGGAGGCCGGTTACACCGTGTTGCATTGGCCCTATGAGCATCTCTCACTGCTGCGCAAGATGGTGTATTGGAACCGTGTCATCCGTTTCATCCTTACGCACCATATTGATGTGGTCCATGTGCATCGTCCCGATATGAAGTGCCCCATGGCCTATTGTGCCTGGCGAGCAGGGGTTCGTTCGGTCTATACTTACCATAGTGAGTTCCCTTCCAGGGTCATCACCTATCCTTATCATGTGCTCCTGCGCTATTGCTGTAAGTACCTGTTCCATCAGGTTCAGCAGACCATAGGTGATTCCGTCTATGAGCACGAACTCACTTATTTCCATAACCCCACGATCAAGATCAATAACTGGTATAACACCACCAAATATTACCCTGCCACTGATGATGAGAAGTGCCGCTTGCGCCAGCAGTTGGGCATCTCTCCCAGTACACTCACGGTCATTTCCATTGGTGGCTGTAGCTATATCAAGCGCCATGAGGATATCCTCCAGGCCATTGCTATCGCCCGGAATCAATACCCTGATATCCTTTATCTCCATCTGGGCGAGGGCGATAAGACCGAAGACGAGAAGCACCTGTGCGAGAGTCTTGGCATCAGCGCTGTCACCCGTTTTCTGGGCAATCAGAAGGATGTCCGTCCTTATCTCATTGCCTCCGATGTCTATGTCATGACCAGTCGCAACGAGGGCATGCCTATCACCGCCATCGAGGCCATGGCCTGTGGGGTTCCGTCAGTCTTCTACAATGTGCAGGGCTTGCGGGATTTCAATCAGTATGGCGAATGCTCAGTGCTGGTCGAGGAGCAACCCGCCAAACTGGCTGAGGCAATCTTGTCGTTAAGGGCCGATCTGGCCCTTCAGCAGCGCTTGGTAAGCCAGGCCCGTTCCTATGTCACTCAGGCCTATGATATGCCTACGAATGTCCGCAAGATCTTCGAGCTATACCAATAATCAAAGAAGATGCTGTTTAATTCCATAGAGTTTCTCTTTTTCCTGCCCATCGTATTCCTGCTGTATTGGTTTGTCTTCAGGTCATACCGGTGGCAGAATTTGCTCATTGTCCTGGCCAGCTATGTGTTCTATGGCTGGTGGGACTGGCGTTTCCTGCTGCTCATAGCCCTCACCTCCTTCTGTAGTTTCCTGAGTGGTGTTGGACTCGAGCGCTATGAGGGCAATCGCAGCCGTCAGAAGCTCATCAGTGCTGCCAATATCATCCTCAACCTGTCCATCTTAGGGGTTTTCAAGTATTACAATTTCTTTGTCGAGAGTTTTTCTTTCTTGTTCTCGACCATGGGTCTTCAGTTGGATTGGGTCACGCTGAATATCGTTCTGCCTGTGGGCATCAGCTTTTATACTTTCCAGGCCCTTAGTTATACCATCGATGTCTATCAGCATAAACTCCGTGCTACCCATGATGTTGTGGCCTTCTTTGCCTATATCAGTTTCTTCCCGCAACTGGTAGCAGGTCCTATTGAAAGGGCTACCCATCTGTTGCCCCAGTTCCAAAGCAAGCGTAGTTTTGAGTACGACAAGGCTGTCGATGGCTGTCGCCAGATGCTCTGGGGCTTCTTCAAGAAGATGGTCATCGCCGATAACTGCGGTAGTATCGTCACCCAGATCTGGGGCAGCTATGGTCATCAGCCCGGATTCATCCTGTTCTGTGGGGCCATCCTGTTCACCATACAGATATACTGCGACTTCTCGGGCTATTCCGATATTGCTATTGGCTGTGCCCGTTTGTTTGGCTTCGATCTGATGAAGAACTTCGATTATCCTCATCTGGCCCGTAGCATTCCGGAGTTCTGGCGCCGTTGGCATATCTCCCTCACCACCTGGTTCCGCGATTATGTTTATTTCCCCTTAGGGGGCAGTCGCTGCTCTCAGGGGCGGGCCGTCAGGAATGTGCTGCTGGTCTGGGCCGTCAGTGGTCTTTGGCATGGTGCCAACTGGACCTTTGTCTGCTGGGGCCTCTACCATGGCATTCTGCTGGCTATCTATAATGTGTTGGGAGTTAATACCAAATATGAGCACATCGTGGCTTATGGAAAATGGCTCCCCTCTGTCAAAGAGGTCGTTCAGGTCACCTCTACCTTCCTGTTGGTGGCTATTGGTCTGGTCATCTTCCGGGCCGAGACGTTGACCGATGCTATTGGCTACCTGGGTGGCATGTGCAGTGCCTCCCTGTTTGATATGGCCGCCAGTCTGGAGTTCCTGCAGGGACAGATGCTGCAGCTCTATATCCTGATCCCGGGCATCCTCCTGTTGTTTACCAGCGAGTGGTTCTCCCGCCAGAGGGTCTATCCGCTTCAGTTTGCGCCTGGTGGTTTTGTGTCCCGTCATGCCGTGGTGCGATACAGCATCTATGTCTGTCTTCTCATCATGATCTTCGGTCTGTCCATGTCGAAGACCGAGTTTATCTATTTCCGCTTCTAAGGTTAAATCATTGCGCCTCATGAGGAAGTTTCTCTTCAAGATTCTGCTGGTGTTGGTCCTGTTCGTCGTGGCCAATGTCCTTCTGCTGTGGCTCATCCCCAAGGATGGTAATGCCTATGAGTGTGCGTATAATCAGAAGGTCGCTTTGTTGGAGTCCACCCCTTCTCCCCGTATCATCATGTTAGGCGGTAGTACGGTGGCTTTTGGTACAGATTCTAAGCGCATCATCGATTCCTTGGGCTATCCTGTGGTGAACTTCGGACTGAACAAGGGTGTAGGCATCCGTTATCTCATGGACGATTATCTCCAGTATGTCCGTCCAGGCGATGTGGTGGTGCTGCAGATAGAATACGATAATTTCTTCAATGGTGGCAATGGCAATTACCGCGATCTCACGCAGTTGCTCATCGCTACTGATTATCGCAATCTCGACCGTCTCAACTTTCATCAGTGGGTGAATGCGGTCGAGGGAGTTCCTGCAGCTGTCATAGGCAATATCAATCGCCTGGTGAAATACCCCATCAGAAGGACCTGGGACAAACCCTCCAATGGCAATGTCTTCTTCTGCGATGGCTTTAATGAGTATGGCGATGAGGTCAATCATCTGGCTTTCAAAGGGGTAGGGGCCAAGGCCACTGGCCGTAGGGAGACCCGTGAGGTCGATGCCGATTTCCTGTCATGGTTCAATACCGTGGTCCGTCAGTATGAGGAGGCTGGTGCCAAGGTTATCATGATGCCCCCTGTCGATGTGCAGACCTGTTTTAAGGAGTATTATAACGATCATATCGAGACAGCCCTGAAATCTATCCATCGGTGGTATGTCGTAGAACCCGAGTATATGGTGCTCGATGACAGCTGTTCTTATGATGGCGGTTCCCACGTCACGAAAGAGGGCGTCCGTCAGAATACCGATCATCTCATAGGCATCTTGCGCAAACAGTTATGAAAACCCTTGCTGTCCTCATGACCGTTCATAACAGGCGGGTCACCACGCTGAAGTGCTTGGAACGCCTGTTTGCCAATCCTTTGCCTGAAGGATATGCTCTCGAGGTCTACCTCACTGACGATGGCTGTACCGATGGTACGGCTGAGGCTGTTGCCCAGCAGTATCCCTCTGTCCATATCATCCAGGGCGATGGTAGCCTGTTCTGGAATCGAGGCATGTGGACAGCCTGGAACGAGGCCGCCAAGTCTGATCCTGATGCTTACCTCTGGCTCAACGATGATACCTTCCTCTATGCTTTTGCATTAGAGCAGCTCATCACTACAGCCCGGTCTTATGATGACCAGGCCATCGTGGTGGGAGCTACTGAGGATACGGCCCATCAGGCTGTCACCTATGGCGGTTTCGTGGGAACGCTGGCCAGCAGTGCCATTCCCCCCTTGCATGGACTCCCCATGGAGATCGATTATTTCAATGGCAATATCGTGCTGGTGCCGCGCGCAGTCTATAAGAAGTTGGGCAATCTCGACTTTCATTTCCGCCATAGCAAGGGCGATTTCGATTATGGCATGAGGGCCAAGCATCAGGGCATCCGTATGCTGATGGCAGGTCGGGTACTGGGCGAGTGCGATGAGCACCCCAAGGCCGATGCCTGGCGTGATCCCCAGCTGAGCCTGTCCGCCAGATGGCGGGCCCTCCGAAAACCCACAGGTATGGCACCTGAGGAGTTTTTCTATTTCGACCGTAAGCACCATGGGGTCTTGACGGGTCTCAAACATTATCTCTCCATCCATCTGCAGTGCCTCTGCCCCAGGTGGTGGCCACATCATTCATAGCTCATGAAAGTACCTGTACTCATCTTAGCCTTTAATCGCCCTGACCATGTCCGTAAGGCCATGGAGGCGGTTCGCACCTATCAGCCCCCTCGCCTGTATCTGGCCTGCGATGGACCTAGAGACAGCAAAGAAGGAGAAGCAGCTCTGGTCTTAGAGGTTCAGCAGGCGATGCAGTCTGCTGTCGATTGGGACTGTGAGGTCCAGACCCTTTTCCGCGAAAAGAATCTGGGCTGTGGACAGGCGGTCTATCAAGCCATCAGTTGGTTCTTCCAGCATGAGGACTATGGGGTTATCATCGAGGATGATGTGCTGGTGGGTCAGGACTTTTTCCGCCTGTGCGAAGATCTGCTGCCCCGCTATGCCGGTGTTCCTGAGGTCATGGCCATCTCTGCCGAGAATCACAGTGGTCGTCAGGATATCCCCCATTCCTATGTCTATACCCCCCGCTTCAACTGCTGGGGCTGGGCTTCTTGGAAACGTGCCTGGAGCCTGATGGATATGGACATGACGCATACCAAGTCAGTCTCCCCCTGGTTCCTCACCCGAAGACTCGGTTTGTTCGAAGGTCTCATGATGTATTACTATTTTATGGGCGATTATTACCATTTCATCCCGTTCGATACCTGGGACCTGCGCTGGTTCCTCAGCATTCTGGTCCGCCGTGGACTGGTTATCTGTCCCGGTGTCAACCTGGCTGTGAATATCGGTATGTCGGGTGGTGCCCATTATGAGGAGGGCGATGCCAATCCCTATGCGCATTTACGCATTGGCAGTCTGGCCTGGCCGTTGGTCTATAACGATCAGATCAGTCCCGACCCTGTGCAGGCTCGCTATGATAAGGCTGATTTCCGTCAGGTCCGTCTGATAGGTCTGCGTAAGAAAATCAAGAAACTGTTCCGTAGGTAATGGCAACGAGGAAGATGGTGGTCTTATGTCCGGTCGACAGGATGCTCCAGGGAGTGCCGGGTCATCTGCTCTATGGCATCCCCTATCTCGAGGAGGAAGCCATGAAGCAGGGCCTTCCCCTGCAGGTGCGCTATCTGTATTACACACGCAGGGGCTATTCCCGCTGGATGCTTCTCAAGCTGAACCTGCTCTTGGCATGCCGTATCCTGATCATCCGTCACGATGTGCTCTATAACATGATCGATCCCGACTATCTGTTCCTGTTGGCCTTGCTCAGGCGGATAGGACTCTATCGCAAGCGCATGTTCGCTTGGAAATATACCGCCATCAGTCCCACCGGTAGTCGGGTGGGCGATGCCATGAAACGGCTCTTTTATAATCAGTTTGAGCGCCTCTTCCTCATGTCCGAGTCCCATGTGCAGCGCTCTGCCGATGGGGGACTGGTTCCCCGAGAGCGCTTGCAGTACATGCGCTGGGGGCGCGACTTACACTATGTCGATGCCATCCCAGCCTCTCGTGAGGAGCCCTTTACCTTTATCACCACGGGTATTGCCTATCGCGATTTCGAGACCCTGTGCCAGGCATTCGCTAAGGTCAAGGGGGCCCGCCTGAAGATTTTGACGGTCCGTAGCTGGGGTGGGGTAGACTATGCCGCCTATTTGGATACGGTCCACAACCCTGATATCTCCGTGATCTATGTCGATAACTCGAAGGACAGGGCAGCAGTGGTTCGTTCCTTGTTCCAGCAGATGAAACAGGCCCATGTAGCCCTGAGCATCTGTCAGGATGTGAGTTTCGGGGTGGGCTATACCCAGATACTCGATTCCCTGGCCTGTTCGCTGCCTGTCATTGCCACGTATAACGTGGATAGTCCGATGGACCTTGAACAGCTGAAAGTGGGTCTTACAGTGCCAGCCTACGATGTAGAAGCGCTGGCCAAGGCCATGCAGCAGATGGTCGATGACAAAACCTTATATGAATCCTATGCCCTCCAGGCCCGGAAGGTTGTCGAGGATCAGTACGATATCCGCAGTGTGACCAGGGAAATCATAAAAGTCTTGCGATGAAGATCCTGATTGTCGATGTGTTTGGTGCTATTCATAGCACGGGGAAGATCACTTCCCTGCAATATGCCTATTTCAAGGCTCAGGGCCATGAGGTACGTGTGTGCTATCGCGGCATCAGGGAACCTCGGATCCCTAATCCCGACTTTATCCCTGTAGCCGGAAAGATCGAGCCAGGTCTGGGCCGTTTAGCTTCCTGGATCTCGGGCTATGAGGGCTATACCCATCCCTTGGCCACGCGCAGACTCATCAAACTCACAGAGTCTTTCCATCCCGATATCGTGCAGTTGAACATCTTGCATGGCTATTATATCAACAGCAACGCCTATCTCACCTATCTCAAGACCCATCATTTCAAGGTGTGTTATACCATGATGGATGAGTATGCCTATATGGGCAAATGCCCGTATGCCTATAGCTGTCAGCAGTTCCTCACAGGTTGTACAGGTCACTGTCCCGAGCAGAAGTCCTATCCCAAGAGCTACTTTTTCGATCGTTCTGCCTTTATTTTCAAGGCCAAACAACAGGCCTACGAGGGCTTCCGCGATATCGTGTTTACAGGTCCGGGGTGGGTGGTCGATCGGGCCCGTCGTTCCAAGTTACTTCGTGACTTCAGGATCGAGGAACTCGATGAACCCGTTGATTTCGGCCGTGTCTTCTATCCCCGCGATGTGCAAGCTTTACGGGCTCGTCTGGGCATCCCAGCCTCTCATAAGGTGATTGTCACGGTAACTCAGATGAGCGATCCGCGCAAGGGTGGTCAGTACTTTATTCAGGCAGCTGAACTCCTTCAGGACCGCCCTGATCTATCCTTTGTCTTTGTGGGTTACGATATAAAGCAGCCAGTGAAGCTGCCCCATCTCATCACCATTCCCTATGTCAGCTCCCAGCATGAGTTGGCGGAGTATTATTCTTTGGGCGATCTGTTCGTGTGTACCAGTCTGGCCGATACCATGCCCAATGTGTGTATCGATGCCCTGGGCTGTGGTACCCCCTTGGCTGGTTTTGCTGAGGCAGGCACCCCTTATGTGGCGCCCTCGGAGTTGGGTACCTTTACCCCTACCTACGATGTCGAGGCCTTGGCCCGAGTCATTGAGGCTACCCCTAAGAAGACACCTGAGCTGTCACAGCGCTGCCATCAGTATGCCGTCAGCCGTTATGCCCCCGAAGTTATTTTCGGAAAACTAGAAAAAATATATCAATCTTTGATGCAACATCATGATTCTGTTTAATCGACCCTATTTCACTGGTAAGGAATTATCCTATATAGAGCAAGTGTGCCATTCCACCACCATGTCTGGCAATGGCGATTTCACCAAGCTGTGTCACCGCTTCTTTGAAGAGCGCTATGGCTTCCGCAAATGCCTGTTGACCACTTCCGGCACTGATGCCCTGGAGATGTGTGCCATGCTGTGTGGTTTGCAACCCGGCGATGAGGTGATTGTTCCCTCCTATACCTTTGTCTCTTCAGCGCTGGCTTTCCTGCGCGAAGGTGCGAAGGTTGTGTTTGCCGATAGTGGTCCTGACGACCCCAATGTCACAGCAGCAGCCATAGAGCCGTTGATCACCCCTCGTACCCGAGTGCTGGTGGTGGTGCATTATGCAGGTGTGGCCTGCGATATGGATGCCATTATGGCCCTGGCTGCAAAACATAACCTCCTGGTGGTCGAGGATGCAGCCCAGGCTGTCGATTCCTATTATAAGGGCCGTCCCTTGGGTAGCATTGGTCATTTGGGCGCTTTCTCTTTCCATGAATCTAAAAACATCCATTGTGGCGAAGGCGGTATGCTCACCATCAATGATGAGCGATTCCTCCGTCGGGCAGAGATCCTCTGGGAGAAAGGCACCAACCGCGCTGAGTTCTATCGCGGTATGGTCAATAAGTATGGCTGGTGCGATATGGGCAGCTCTTTCCTCCCTTCCGAGTTGAATGCCGCCTATCTCTGGGCCCAGCTGGAGCAGATGGATGACATCCAGTCCCGTCGCAAGCACATCTGGCAGATGTATCGTGATAGTCTGGCCGATCTTGCTGCACAGGGGGTTGTAATGCCTGCGCTTCCTGACTATGCCACGAATAATGCCCATATCTTCTATATGGTCTGCCGCAGTCTCGATGAGCGCACCCGTCTGATCGCTTATCTCAAGGAGCAGGGTGTCATGGCCACGTTCCATTATCTGCCCTTGCATGCCAGTTCGTATTATCACGACAAGCACGATGGTCGTGCTCTGCCTAATTGCGATAGGTATGGCGATTGTCTGGTCCGTCTGCCGTTGTATTACGAATTGACGGATGAGGAGGTGCAGGAGATTATCCGTTTGGTTCGTCGTTTTTATCTGGATGGCCGCTCATGATGAACGTATTTGATATTCAGATGGAGTTCGACAGGGAGGTGTTCCATACCCTCATCAGCCGTTGCATCAGCGAGGGCCGTAAGGGCTATGTGTGCTTTGTCGATGCCACCATGCTCTCCTTGTCCCGTAAGAACAGCCGCTTTCTTCAGGTGCTGCGTCAGTCCATGGTCAACAGCTGTGATGGCGGTTCCATCGCTGCCATGGTGAACCGCATCTACCACACCCATGTACGGGCTTATAATGGACCCGACTTTTTCGAGCATATGATTGGTCAGGACCAGTACCGGCAGTTGCTGCTGGGCAGCACGGCCGAAACCTTCCAGAAGATCTGTGACAGTCTTCAGGAGCGTCATCTGCCGGTTTCACATGTGTCTCATCTGCCAGTGCCTTTCCTGAAGGTCAATGAGTTCGATTACCCCGCCATAGCTGCTCAGATCAATGCCCTGAATCCCGATATCATCTGGGTCTCCCTGGGAGCCCCCAAGCAGGAGCAGTTCATGTCATTGATCCTGCCCCATGTGAATCGGGGTGTTCTCTGTGGCATTGGGGCAGCCTTCAATTTTTACATTGGTAATAACATTCAACCCAAGTTTCATCTGGGGGCTTTCCGGTTCATCTGGCTCGATCGTATCTACCGGGAACCCCGCAAACAGCTCACCCGTGTCTGGAAGATTCTCCGCACGCTTCCCCTGCTGTATATGGATGAATACCGCCGAAAGAAGTCCCGCTCATGAAGGTTCTCATCACAGGTAGTCATGGTTTCGTAGGCACCAATCTCATCCGGGCCTTTGAGAGCCGCCATGAGGTGATCCGTTGGGATATCCGTTCCAATGCCCCCTTGCCTGAGGTCGATGCCGTGGTCCATCTGGCTGGCAAGGCCCATGATACCAAGCACCTTACGCAGCCCGATGTCTATTTCCAGGTCAATACCGAACTCACCAAGAAGATCTACGAGCAGTTCCTGCAGTCATCAGCGCGCCGGTTTATCTTCTTCAGTTCTGTCAAGGCCCAGGATGCCGATACACCTTATGCCCAGAGCAAACTCGCAGCCGAGCAGTATCTCCAGGAGCGCATGCCCGGTCAGCAGCCTGCTCAGCACACCTATATCCTCCGCCCTTGTCTCATCTATGGCCCGGGCAATAAGGCCAACCTGAAGTTGTTGTATCAGCTGGTTAGCAAGGGCCTCCCTTGGCCGCTGGCCGCTTTTGATAATCGCCGGAGCCTGGTCTCTGTCGATAATGTGGCCTATGTGGTCGGCGAGCTGTTAAGCCAGGAAGTGCCCGATGGCATTTACCCTGTCAGCGATGATGAGGCCATCTCCACCAATGAACTGGTCAGCATCATCTGTCAGACCTTGCATCAGCCCTGTCGCCTGTGGCATGTGCCTAAGACATTGGTACGCATCCTGGCTCGTGTGGGCGATGTCCTGCATCTGCCGCTCAATAGCGAGCGCTTACGCAAGCTTACCGAGGATTACGTGGTGGATAATACGAAAATCAAACAGGCGCTGCATATCTCCCGCATGCCGGTGGGTATCAGGGAAGGATATGCCAGTGCCATTAATCATATGAAGAATAGTCAATGAAGGATTATGTTTTAGTTGGTTTGCTACTCCTGGTTGTGGAGATAGCCTATATTTGGTTAGCCAAGCGCATTGGGGTGGTCGATCGCCCCCATCACCAGAGTTCCCATACTGGTACGGTGGTCAGGGGTGGCGGCATCCTTTTTTATATCGCTTATCTGGTGTGGTTCATCTGGTCAGGCTTCCAAATGCCCATGATCTTCGTGGGATTGAGCATCCTGGCATTTGTCAGCTTTGTCGACGATATCCATAGTGTCAGTCCCAAGATCCGCCTGGTCTGCCAGTTTGCCGCTTTCCTCATCATGCTCTACAATGTCCATGTGTTCAGCCAGCCCTTACAGCCCCTTTTTCTCTTGTCGGTGGCCTGTGTGGGCGTGGTGAATATCTATAATTTTATGGATGGTGTCAATGGTATGACGGGTGGCTATTCCCTGGTGGCCATCCTGTCGCTGATCTATGTCAACCATTTTATCACCCACTTTATCGATAACGATCTGCTCTTGTTCGTGCTGATGGCCATTCTCGTGTTCTGTTTCTTCAATTTCCGCACGCATGCCAAGTGTTTTGCCGGCGATGTAGGCGCCTTGTCCATCGGCTTTATCATCCTGTTCCTCATCCTCAAACTGTTCCTCCAGGAGGCCCAGTTGTATTGGATGTCGTTCATTGTGGTCTATGCGGTCGATGGGGGTATGACCATGCTCCATCGCACCTTCCTGGGCGAGAACCTCATGACGCCCCATAAGAAACATGCCTATCAGATCATGGCCAATGAGCTGGGCATGGGCCATCTCAAGGTGTCGCTCATCTATATGGGCTTGCAGACCCTCTGTAATGTGTGGCTCATCGCCAATCCCGGTAATACCACCCTGTTTATCCAGTTGCTGCTGTTGTCAGTGCTTTACCTCTGGTTCATGAACCGTTATTATCACCTCCATGCGGAATAATCCCTCTTTTATTTTTCGTCGTATAGCTCTGTCGCTGTTGCTGGCAGGCCTTTTGACGCTGGTCTCTTGTTGGGCCTATACTGCAGCCCGTGAATGGCTCCTCCGGGCCATTGACAGTCATGCCATCGCTTTCCTCGAGAACTTTGATCTGATCGCTAAGATTCAGGAGAAGGTCCATACCGATACCATCCCCACCATCTGGCAGTTGCAGGACATGTTCTTCCAGATTGGCAAGCTGTTCATCTTTTTCTTAGGCCTCTGCGTGCTGCTGTTGTTCATGCCGCTCAAGGAGTGGCGTGTTCAGCACCGTCTCTATTGCCTGCCCAGCCTCTCTAAGCTTCGCCAGCTTTGGCAGCGCTGGTGCGCTTGGTTGGCTGCGGTGCATAAGGGTTGGCTGGTAGTATTAATCGTGTTGGCAGCCCTGCAGTTTGCCCTGTGCTGGACCATTGTCTATCACTCCTGGTGGAGTGGCGATGATTTCTATTGCACCCTCAATACCGGTCAGCCCTTCCTGGTCAGGTTCCTGCGCTGGGTATGGTGTAGCAGCATCCATGTAGCCCGTGGTGGTGAACTCTTTTTCTATCTCTTCCCCCTGACCCCCGATCGCTGGGTGCATCTGTTGTTCACACCCGCCCTCTTTGCCCTCTTCCCTTGGGCAGTCAAGCGGTTGGTATTGCCTCATTTGGAAATGTGTTCGCTGCGTGGGGTGCTGTTTTATCTCACGGCAGCCTGTCTCATTTACATGGGGGCCCGCTTTACCACCTATTGCTGTTTCTCCGCCTGTGCCAATTATATTTATGGCACCATTTTTGCCATGTTCGTGATTCCCTATTATGTATATGGGGTCGATCAAACCAAGGACCATTCCTGGCTCACCATCCTGCTCTTTGGCCTGTGCACCTTCCTGCTCGGTGTTTCCACAGAGGGTATCGCGGTCATTTTTATATGTCTGTTGTTTGGTCAGTTACTGTGGCGATATGTGAAGGGCCAGCCCTTGCCCCCGTTATATTATATCTCGCTCATCACGTTCTGGATGGGCGCCTGTTGGCTGCTCTTCATGCCAGGTGCAGCGGTTCGTGGCATGAACACCCCCTTTATTGGTGGCATCGTGCCTTACAACTTCTATGGTCTGCCCCTGCTCACCAAGTTGTCTTATCTCCCTGAGTTGTTTGCCGTTATCTGGCGCGTTTGCCATGTGGCGTTGATCTGCTATCTGCTGACAGTAGCTGTCTGGCTCTTTGCCTATCTCCGCAGTGGTCGTAGTGCTCTGTTGCTCCGCCCCTTGCTCGTGTCTTTAGGCATCCTGGCGTTGAGTCTGCTCACAGCCGTGGTCTATATCGGCGGTTGCATTCCCAATGGCTCCACCTTCACCCCCTGTAGTTTTGGCATCATCAGTGCCCTGCTGTATCTGCTCTATGCCCTGTACGATGCCCATATCTCATGGATTTATCCGGGCCTGGTGGTGGTAGCCCTGATCGTGCTGTGTGTCCGACTGATTGTACCCAATCTGTCGTATTCCATCTATCTCAAGCCATTCGAGTTGCAGCGCAATGCCCGTATCCAGCAGCAGATCGCTGCCGGACAGGATACCATCCGACTGCCTTATCCCTATCCTGCTGATTACGACAGCACCCGCACTGATATCCCCCACGCTGTAAAAATATCTGAGATGGCCGTTTATTTCAATGTCAAGGCCATTGTCGAAGAAGGAAAGAAATAATGGAGTCCCAGCCTTTAATCAGCGTCATTGTCCCGGTTTATAATGTCGCCCCGTATCTCGAGTCGTGTGTCAGCTCCATCCTGGCCTCTACTTATGCCCATCTCGAGCTCTTGCTCGTGGATGATGGCTCTACCGACGGGAGTGCTGGCCTGTGCGATGAGCTGGCTCATCGCGATGCCCGTATCCGGGTGATCCATCAGCCCGAGAATGGCGGTCAGGGCAAGGCCCGCAACACCGGGCTCGATGCCTGCCAGGGCGATTATATCTCGTTTATCGACTCCGATGATACCATCCATCCCCGCATGTTGGAGCGCCTCTATGAGCTGCTTACCACCTATCAGGCCGACATCAGTTTCTGCAGTCGCAAGGTCATCAGCGACTGGTTGCCCGATGTCCATGAGGATACGGGCGTACAGGTTTTCCATGATGGGGTGGTCGATGTGTCTCTGTTGGGCAATGGCGACGATCTGAACAGTCCGGTGCTGAAGCTCTATAAGCGCGCTATCTTTGAGCACCTGCGCTTCCCCGAGACCCATTGGGCGGAGGATCTCTATATTGTGCCCGACTACCTCTCCTTAGCCCCTGTGATTGCCTATACCTCCGAGCAGCTGTACTATTACTCGCTCCGGAAGGATAACATCAGTTTTAGGGCTCAGACCCATGAACGGATGGACTTTCAGATCCAGGCCTATCAACGCCTTTTTGCCTATTACCGCGCCAAGGCCTTCGATGAGCAGCGCTTTGCCCGTTATGTGCTCTTTTCTTATGCCCAGGCCTGGCGCTCATTCTCGGATGTCAGGTCCAAGTTTCGCTACTGGAAGGGCTATCTGCGTTTCTTCCTGCAGAATGTCCGCATAGCCCTGCGCCTGGGTTCCCTCCTGTTTGTCCTGTCGCCCCCCTTATATGACTATTTATTCCGCCTTCGTCAAAAAAAATGATTCCTCAGCCCCTTGCGCTGGGGAATTTTTTTTAGCCTTTTTGCATAAAAACTCCATTAAAATTTGGTGTTCTGACAAATAAGCAGTACCTTTGCACCCAAATTTTAAAATGTAATGAGTAAAATGATACATCTATGTCTGGCTCACATGAGCGAGACGGGCATGGAACAAAAGTATATACAGGAAGCTTTCGATACCAATTGGGTAGCCCCGCTGGGCCCAAATGTTGACGGCTTTGAGAACGACTTGAAGCAGTTTGTGGGCGCGGGTAAGGAGGTGGTCGCACTGAGCAATGGTACGGCCGCTGTGCACATGGCGCTGATAGCTTGTGGCGTAGGCCCTGGCGATGAGGTCATCACGCAGAGCTTTACCTTCTGTGCATCAGCCCATCCTGTCACTTATCTGGGTGCCACCCCGGTCTTTGTCGATTCTGAGCGCGACACCTGGAATATGGATCCCGATCTGCTCGAGGTGGCCATCAAGGACCGCCTGGCCAAGACAGGCCGTAAGCCCAAGGCCATCATGCCGGTGGCGCTTTATGGCATGCCTTACCAGATTGAGCGTATCCTCGAGGTGGCCAATCGCTACGAGATTCCTGTGATTGAGGATGCTGCCGAGGGCTTTGGTTCGCGCTATAAGGGCCGTGTGCTGGGCACCTTCGGTAAGTATGGTGTATTGAGCTTCAATGGCAATAAGATGATCACCACCTCGGGTGGTGGTGCCTTGATTTGTAGCGACCGAGCCGAGTGGAAAAAGGTCATGTGGCTGGCCACGCAGGCCCGTGAGAGCTATCCTTACTATCAGCATGAGACCATCGGTTATAATTACCGCTTGAGTAATATCTGTGCAGGCATTGGCCGTGGTCAGATGACGGTGGCCAACGATCATATTGCCCATCACCACCATGTGCAGGCCCTCTATGAGCAGCTTCTGAAAGATGTGCCAGGCGTAAAAGTACATATCCAGCCGAAGGGTGGGGACTACGACTCCAACTATTGGCTCACAGCCATTACCATCGATCCCGCTTTGAAGGTCAAGGGCCAGGAGAATGCCTATAAGTTCCTGGTTAAAGATGCGGTGGGCGGTGTTCCCGGTGTCATCCATCAGGCTTCTACAGCTGTCACCGACTGTCAGCCCAATGCCAATGTCGAGGCCATGCGCATGGCCCTGTTCGAGGCTGGTATCGAGTCACGCCCCTTGTGGAAACCCATGCACAAGCAGCCCGTATATAAGGAGGCACCCGCCTATACCAGCGGTGTGAGCGAGGATATCTTTAAGGTAGGTATGTGCCTGCCCACAGGCCCGTGCGTAACCGATGAAAATGTCAAGTATATTGTAGAAAATATCAAGGCGAATATCTTGTAAAGATAGGAAGCCGTCGTCAAGTTAAAGGGGGTAATTATAAAATTATCCCCCTTTTTATTTGTTTAAACCAAATAAAATACTTACCTTTGTACCCCAATATTGAGAAGAAAACTTGAGTATGTCACTGGATATCAGGCAGAAAGGTTGTATTCTTACGTCATTTATAGGTAAAACGGAGTGTCTCTATCATAACGAAATGCAGTAATGATGGTGACCCCCTTTTATGGTTTTCAGCGAAAATTATGAGAAATATGAAAAAGATAGTCTTTTTGATGTTATTGTCTTTAGGCCTGTCGTTGACGGCCTATAGTCAGAGTATGAGCGATACGCAGATCCTGCAGTATGTCATGCAGCAGAAGAAGCTGGGCAAGGCCGAGAGCGAAATCGCTCAGGATTTGCTCAAGAAAGGCGCCACGCTGGAGCAGATCCAGAAGATGCGCCAGAAGTATGCCAAGCAGCTGGAACAGACCGGCATGGGCCAGACGGCCGATAAGGCCCTGGGCGATGCCTCCGACCGTATGCGTAAGAACAATGGCGCCCTGCGCGAGGTGGATGCCGATGATATGACGATGTACCAGAGTCCCGACTCCCCTTATTTCACAGAGGGTGAGAAAGGCAAGAAGGTCTTCGGTCGCGATATTTTCAATAACAAGGCCCTCACCTTCGAGCCGGTCATGAACATTGCCACCCCCCAGAACTATGTGCTGGGTCCTGGCGATCAGCTGATTATCGATGTCTATGGCGACACGCAGAAGAGCGAGCAGCTCACGGTTTCGCCCGATGGCGATGTGAATGTGCCCGATTACGGTCCTGTGCATGTGGCCGGCCTCTCTGTGTCAGCCGCTCAGTCACGTGTACGCAGTAAGTTGGGCACTTATTATGAGAGCTCCGATATCAAGGTCACCGTGGGTCAGACCCGTACCATCCTGGTCAATGTGATGGGCGAGGTGAAGGCCCCTGGCACCTATACCCTCAGTGCCTTTGCCACTGTGTTCCATGCCCTGTATATGGCTGGTGGTGTCAGCGATCTGGGAACACTCCGTAATATCAAGGTCTATCGCCAGGGTCGTCAGATCTCGGTGGTCGATGTCTATGAGTTCATCCTCAATGGCCGCCTGGCTGGCAATGTACGCCTGCAGGACAATGATGTCATCCAGGTAGGTCCTTATGAGAGCATTGTCGATATCTCGGGCCGCGTGAAGCGCCCCATGGCTTATGAGCTGCGCAAGAACGAGAGCCTCTCAACCCTGCTTAAGTACAGTGGCGGCTTTGCCAGCGATGCCTATAAGAAGTCGCTGCGCGTGCTGCGCAAGAACGGCCGTATGAAGACCGTCTTCAATGTCGAGGAGTTCGAGTTGCAGGACTTTAAGATGTTCGATGGCGACTCGGTGAATGTCGATTCCATCATCGATCGTTTCGAGAATATGGTCGAGGTGAAGGGTGCTGTCTATCGCCCGGGTATGTACCAGTTGGGCGAGAAGGTAAGCAGCGTGCGCAGCCTGATCGATAATGCCGATGGCCTTACCGAGGAGGCCATGGTGTCACGCGCCGTACTGCGCCGTATGAAGCCCAACCGCACCCAGGAGGTCATCACCATCGACCTGAAGGGCATTGTGGAAGGCACGGCAGCCGATGTACCCCTGGAGAACGAGGATATCCTCTTCATCCCCACGCTGGCAGAGCATCAGAATCTCCGTACCCTCTCGATTGATGGCGAGGTCATCTTCCCTGGCACTTACGAGTATGCCGAGAAGATGACGGTCGAGGACCTCATCCTGCAGGCCGGCGGCTTGACCGATAATGCCTCTACGGTAAAGGTCGATGTAGCCCGTCGTATGGTCGATCCTGAGGCCACCACCTCTACCATGGAGATTGCCAAGACCTTCAGCTTCGCCATCAAGCCTGGCTTTGAGTTCGATGGCGACAAGAGCTTCACCCTCGAGCCCTATGATGTCGTCTCTGTTCGCCGCAGTCCCGTATCTGCCGAGCTGTTCAAGGTGCGTGTGGAGGGCGAGGTAGCCTATGAAGGCAGCTATACCCTGAGTCAGAAGAACCAGCGCCTCTCCGATGTGTTGAAGGAGGCCGGTGGTGTGGTGCCCGGTGCCTATGTGCGTGGTGCCCGACTCATCCGTACCATGAACAAGGACGAGCGTGCCCGTATGGAGGAAGTGATCAAGATGGCCCGCCAGAGTGGCTCAGCCGATACGAAGGACTCCATTAACCTGGAGCTGCTGGCCCTGTCGGAGACCTACACCGTAGGTATTCATCTGGATGAGGCTCTGGCCAATCCCGGTGGTGATGAGGATATCGAGTTGCAGGATGGCGACCGCCTGGTCGTTCCCCGTTATAACCGAACGGTCAAGATCTCGGGTGATATCCTGAAGCCTAATACCGTGGCCTTTAAGAATAAGAAGAACTATAAGTATTATATCGAGCAGGCCGGTGGCTATGGCCGTCGCGCCCGCAAGACGAACACCTATATCCTCTACCAGAACGGTACCATTGCCAAGGCCTCCAAGGCCCCCGTAGAGCCCGGTTGCGAGATCATCGTCCCCACCAAGGGCCCCAAGGACCCCACCAACCTCCAGCAGTGGCTGAGCATCGGCACCAGCGCCGCCTCATTAGCAACGATGTTCGTCTCGATTGCTAACATGCTAAAGTAATTTGTGGGGATTATAGCCCCCGCTCGCAAAGCTCGCTCCACCCACCCTCGCTCATAGGGGGCTGCTCGCCCCCCGCCGCGCGGCTCCCCCTCGGTGTTTTAACCGCTCGGCTTTGCCGCTTGTTCCGAAGGTCTCAAGAATGGTATAGATTATTAATTAAATAATCATGGCGAACCCCGAAGGGGCGAAAGCTGGAGAGCCATACAAAAACTTTGATGGAGGCGACTAGTCGCCGTAATCAATTAAGCCCTGTTCCAATGATTGGAAAAGGGTTTGGGAAAAGGTTCGAAGCCTCTTCTTATGGTAAGAAGAGGTTGGAGATGTTGAGATCCTGCAGGGCTTGCCCTGCATAAATAAAGAAATCTTTTAAATTTTCTTTTATGAATGAAAATCCAAATATGATAGAAGGTATGGAAGAAGAATCTTCCATTGACTTCAAAAAGATCTTCAAAGATCTTTTAAAGCATAAAATGCTTTACGCAAAAGTACTGCCAGTAGCTTTTGTGCTTGCAGCGATATACGCAATATCGCTGCCCAATTATTACAGTTGCACTGTAAAGTTGGCCCCCGAGTTGGGATCCAACTCTAAGTCCGGCAGTAGCCTCGCTGGCTTAGCTTCGAGCTTCGGCATAAACTTGGGTGGCGCTAGTTCCGGAGCCGACGCTCTTAACCCAACCCTTTACCCCGACTTGATGAACAGTGTCGATTTCAAAACCGGCCTTTTCGAAGTCCCTGTGACTCGCGAAAAGGACCAAAAGACCTTCACCTATTACGATTATCTGATGAACGAACAGAAATCCCCCTGGTGGAGCGCTGGCCTGAAGGCCATATTTTCAATCTTCAATTCTCAATCTTCAATTGAAAAGGATGCCAAAGTCGATCCTTTTAAGCTGACCAAGAAGCAAACAGATATCGTTAAGAAGATTAACAAGAACGTTTCTTGCGATGTCGATAAAAAGACCTATGTCATTACCATTAACGTAACTGATCAAGATCCATTGATCTGCGCCACTCTGGCAGACTCTGTAAAGACTCGTCTCCAGAAGTTCATTACTGACTATCGTACGAGCAAAGCCCGTGTCGACTTGGAGTACAACAAAAAGATTTTTGCAGAAGCAAAGGCCCGTTATGAGAAAGCCCGTGATGCTTACTCTAGTTTCTCTGATTCTCACCGCGATGTCAGCTCACAACGTGGCCAGACCAAGCAGGCTGACCTCCAGAACGAGATGCAGATTCAGCAGCAGATTTTGCAGCAGATCATTGGTCAGATGCAGCAGGCCGATATGAAGGTCCAGCAGGAGACCCCTGCTTTCACCACCCTACAGAGCGCCACGGTTCCTGTTATCAAGGCCGGCCCCAAGCGCGCTCAGATGTGCCTCATCTTCCTCTTCCTCGCCTTCCTCGGCACCACCGCGTACATTTTATATAAAGAGGACGATCTAAAATCCCTTCTGGGTATGGATTAATACCAAAAAAAGTAATAAAGAACTCAAGTTCCGCCGGTTAAGATGCATAAAACCAAGAACGAAGACATTACCAAAACGGCAGGCTATAAGGAGGCTATGGATGATGTGAAGCATGGCCGTGTGTATCATGCTGAGAGCGTGGACGACATGTTTAAGCAGATCTTGGGCTGATATCCTCTCGGAGACTGGCAAGTTGCCGGATGAGTATAAGCCGCACCAACTGAAGGGCGACCATAAGGGGCAGTGGGAGTGCCACATCGAACCGATGGAGCAGCGAGCACAATGCTAAGCTTGCTTAAGCATTGTCGAGTCGCGACAGAGGTCGAGCTTTGCTCAACCCAACTGGCTGATGACATGGGAGCAGAATGACAGCGAACTTACACTTCTCTTCCTTCAGACAGGTACTCATGCCGATCTCTTTGGTTGGTAGCTGGTGGTAGCGTAAGTGATGCAGTTCGATACTGTCAGTCAGAACTAGTGAAATAAACAAATATGACGATTATTAAATAGATGAATACTATGGCAAAGTTTATTGAAGTAACAGATTATAATGACCAGAGTCTATATGTCAATGTGGATAACATTCTCTGGGTTGAACCATATGAGGCGGAGAATGGCTCTATGATATTTATGCCAGTTCGTGGTAGGAACGATCGTCCTTATTCTTTGACAGTTAAAGAGAGTTATGCTCAGGTGACTGAAGCTATAGGACGTTAAGTATACAAAGCAGATCGTATTTGTTCTGGATTTGATTTCGACAATGCTGTTTGGATGCACCCAAAAGTAGAGTCGGAGTCAATGAAGGTAATGATATGATAGAAGCCCGAGGATCGTAACCTTCGCAGCCCACTTTTGAGTGTGTTATGAATAATTGTAAGATATTGATAATGCTTGTTATGGCTTTATCTTTGGTTTCATGTACTGACGATATGCCTGCAAATATAGCAAACTCTTATGCAGGAATGGTTGCAATATGTGGAGAAGTGATTTTGGCACTGTTAGCTATGTTGACAGGTATAGGTATGATCATAGCAGGTGTGTGGTTGACATATGAGGGCTATACAGGAGATTATCAGCTTTTTATTAAGGGTGACTCTTTAGAGGCCAGTTTGGTTAATGCGACCCCAGGTGTTTTATTAATAGTCCTAGGTGTAATCGTGATTATATGGCGTGCAAAGATTGACATTAAGCTAAGAAAATAATGAAGAATTCTACAATTGCGTTTGTCACTATAATTGCACTTCTTATAATAGTTGTTGTCTATAACCGATGAGGTATATAATTACCGAACTTGATAAGGCACAATGGGAGGCTTTGCATGGAGAAGGGGCTGATCAGGTTATGCTTGATAATTCAAAGCAGTTGGGGCAAGATTTAGAAAAAAATGTTGATAGCTGTCAACAGAGTATTGAGCGTATACAATCTTATATTGATAAATTTGAGGCGTGGCGTGCAAATGGTAAATTTACTCAATCTATAGTTGAAGAATTAATAAATTCTGTAAGTCTGGCTAAGACGTATATCAGTTTTACTGAGTTGTTGGGCGATTTCTTTTTGATTCAGATGGATGTTAATACTTACACCAATCAGATTCTTACTGCCGATAATGAGTGGGAATGGAGAGTTTATGCTCGTCATTTTTACACAATCTTGTACGAACACCAGAACAGCGTTAATTGTCTGCTGAACGATATACTCAACCAAGCACTTGACGTATTTGGAAAAGATTCAGTTCAATATCAGAATTTAAAATCGGAGAAAAAGAGTTTCGTTAAGTTCATAAACAATAATTCAGAATACGCAAAGAGTATTCGTGTCACAACAGATGCTCATTATGATGGTATATTTGTTGATAGGAAGAAGAAAATAGAAGAAATGTCCTATTCGAAAGTAGTGACTTTGATTAATAACTATCTTATAAAGTCTACATTGCTTATACATACTATACATCCTCTAATACAGGAAAAGGAGAATTCTCTTATTGGGTCATTGAAATCTGTTATAGAGGTAATGGAATCATATCTTAGTAGCTTGAAAGGAGGAAGTAATTAACTCTGAAAAGAGCACGATGTGACTCCCTAAACGATTAGTTATAATACCGTAGAAGATTGATTCTGTACTGAGCAGGTGCTCGTCTAGGTATTTACAAAAAACAACTTACTATGTTTGATTTTGAAAAGAATTGTGGATTAGAGATAATCAAAGATTTGGTCGGTGAAGACAAGAATCTGTCGCGGATATATGGCTTTATACTCTATACAGAGAAGGATCCGTATGTAGCAAAGGTATTGCGAGACGAAGATTTTTGGAATGCACTTGATAGTATTTCTGGTGTTAATTGGCCTATATTCGCTGTACGACCACTGAGGAAAGGACAATATAAGATGCCTTCAACAAGTGGAAATGTAATCAGTTTAATGGTGCCAACTTGGGATGAACCTAAAACCAATATGCCGGTATTATACGACTTTGGAATGAAAGATTCTGAAAGTCTTCCTCTTTTTATGGCATTTATGTGGGATGATCAAGACGAACTTAATCAGATTGCCATTTCCATTACAGGAAATGATGTTGACTCCGTGTATCATTCTATAGAAGAAATAGTGAAGACTATTACTAAGGTAGAGGGCGATGTTGAGCCTCAGTATAAGAGAACGGTAAATGTGTTCAGAAACGTTGTCACAGAGATTAATGCTCTGAAGTTTAAACATAAAGTGATTCGGAGAGGCAAGATTATCTCTCGTATTTCAGAATATTTAGCTACATTTATTTGAGCTGTTTTAAGATTTTACCGAGGTGTGAAGGAAAGTCGATAATAGTTAAGTGGCAGTACCTTCATAGTCATAGGATGTCTTTTTCAAGGACATAAAAGAGTTCATGAATTATTTCAGCACTATATTTTTGTGATGCAATTTGAGTCGGAGACGAAACTGATTAGCACTGATGGGGGACAGTATTTTCAAGTTAACATTTATAATAATGATGATGCTGTTCAGAGGATAGCGCGTTTGTCTGTATTAAAATGTATAAAAGAGGCTCGTATAACCCATAGCGACGAATGTTATACTGCGATCCTATATCCTGATGAAAACTATGATGTTGATTATGTAAAGAATGCCATAGAGGTGGCGATGAGGAAGGATGGAACTAATGATTATTTGAGAAAGCAACAAGGGGTGATAAAGGGAATGCTTGAGGAAAGCCCAAACCCAAAGAAACTTTATGATGATGCAGTCACATATTTATATGGGATAGATAGTCGTGCAGCACTTGACAATTTAAGGCTTTGCATAGAGCAATTAATGAAAGAGACTTTAGGAAATAGCAAGCCTTTAGAGAAACAGAAGGAATATTTGGGGAATTATTTGAAAGCAAAGGGTCTCTCCAGCGAAATAAGAACACTAGCTCTTAATACATTAGAGAGTTTTACACGATATCAAAATAACAATGTCAAGCATAATTTTAAAGATGAATATGCAGAAAAGGATTTTGTGTTCTCTATGGGCGAATCACTTATCAAAGTTTTGAAATTATAAATGTAGCTTCCCAATTTTGATGTCTTGTGTATAAAAACGGATGTTAATACCTTTGCGCATGTTCAAAAATAGGTTTGGTATACAGCGGTAATAGGGTATGGATAGAAAGAGAAACGATATAAACGTATTGAATGATTTCAAGATTACACTTGAAATGTGGAATCTTACTCATCAGCAAGTTGATAGAAGTAAGATAAACCAGTTGTTGCCAAAAGTTCGAAACATACTGAATCTAACGAAGTCAAACAAATATGTAAATATAGACGCTCCGTTATCAATGGGAGGACAGCATGTTGTACAGGGCGGTAATTGCTTGGATCTTATTTTTGATGCGCCTTTTAATTTAAATGTATCTCATTATATATTTGATGCTATAGATTCTGCAATAGGTGTGTTATCTGATGATGAGTTTGAATATCCCGTGAAGAATATTGATGATATGCCAATGGGACAATTAAAGAATCAAAACAAGAATGTTTTTATCGTACATGGTCATGATACCAATGCGCGCAATGAGGTTGAGCTGTTTGTGCGTAGTATAGGTTATGACCCAATTATTCTCTGTAAACGCGCAGATAAAGGGAATACTATTATTGAGAAGATTGAACGCGAGGCGAAAGATGTGTGCTATGCAATAGTTATTTATACATCTTGTGATCTTGGTAAAGATAAGAATGCTGAAAAGTTACAACCTCGAGCAAGGCAGAATGTGGTGTTTGAACATGGTTTCATGTGTGCTCATTTGGGAAGGTCACATGTATGCGCTCTGTTAGAGGAAGGTGTTGAACAGCCTGGTGATTTGCAGGGGGTTATTTATAAAAATTTGGATTCTTCTGGTGTCTGGAGATACCAGATAGCCGATGAAATGAAGGCTGTAGGGTTGTATGTTGATAAGAATTTAATTAAGTAGTTTGCGATATTTTGTCTATGGGAAATGACTTCTCGCCATTATATTTTACAATCAGTTGTGCATCTTTGAATGAACAACAGATTCAGGATTGCTCTGATCTGTATTCATCAGACTATGGAACATGGAGTGGTATAGATAATTCGGTAAAAAAAGGAAGAAAGATAAAGCTAGGCCCTCAGTGGTATCGAAATCTGAAAAGTCAGAAAGACATGAATGTGTCTTTGTGTTATGATGGCGATAAACTAATTGGGCATGCTTTTTTCCTCAATAAGAAGCTGGATGATGGTAAAAAGTGCATATGGGTCACCCAGTTGGTAGTGAGAAGCCATTATCGTAACAGGGGAATCGCCAAGAAACTGTTACGATCGGCATGGGGTATGTCCGACTATTTTGCATGGGGATTGGCTACGACTAATGCTGTGACAATTAAGACATTGGAGTCGGTAACATGGCGAGCTGTTGATCCTGCAGAGATTGGTCGTCATTTAGATGTAATTCGCGATTTATGTGATGATGTTGAATTCGCAAAAGATAAAATTATTAAGGTTGAGAAGGGGAAATCACAAATATTCACTGATTTTTATCCAAATTTCCAAAAATTAGATCCTAAAGATAATCTTGAAGATATTTATGTAGCGAAACTAGGAAAGATAGAAGATGGTTGTGAATGGCTGGCATTTACATTTCAGCCTCAGGAAAGAATATTTAATGAAAAACAATGGAATGAAATGCTCAACTTCTCCGCAGAACAATTAGAAGATGCCTATTCCCGAATGGATATGAGTCATCATCCGTGGACAAAATATGCCCCAGAAGAAGTCGATTATGTTGTTGAGCATGGCGAGATTAAGCCGGGAAGCCGTGTCTTAGATTTGGGTTGTGGGCAAGGGCGCCATTCGATAGAACTTTCACGTAGGAAAAAGTATGAGGTGGTAGGTGTTGATATGTCAGACCGCTTGCTGAACACTGCCAGAAAGAATGCGGAAGATGCAGGTGTTAAAGTCCATTTTGTTAAGAGGGATGCCAGAGACCTTTCTATTGCTGGATTGTTTGATTCAATCGTTTGTTTATATGATGTTATTGGTTCATATAGGACAAAGGAAGAGAATATTTCAATTATCAATTCAATGTATAAAAAATTGAAGTCAGGAGGCCGATGTGTTGCCTCTGTGATGAATATGGAACTTACAAGTCATATAGCCACTCATAAGTGTAGGGTAAGAGAGAATGCAAATGAACTGACCTCATTACCTGCATCCGAAATTATGCAAAGTTCTGGTAATATTTTCAAGCCAGAGTATTTCCTTCTGGATGAAGAGGCTCATCTGGTATATAGAAAAGAACAGTTCCATCACGATAATTACCTATCCTCAGAGTATGTTCTGGCAGATTACCGATTTACAAAGCAGGAGATAATTGATGCATTTGAAACAAGTGGATTTAAGGTGATTAGTGCCGACTATGTCCAAACAGGTCATTGGGATAAGCCTTTGACGGCAACCGATATGAGGGCAAAGGAGATATTGATTGTTGCAGAGAAATAGGTAGGGATGGTGTTTGAATATTGCTCAGATGGACGAATGCGCTAAAAGTAAGGAAGGGCTTAAGGAAAGCATAAGTGAGCTTGATGCGGCGATAGCCGCTGAGGGCGTAGCCCGAGTGGTTGGCAGGCGTGTAACGCTAGGGAAACGCTATGGTACAAGTGAAAGAAAACAATAACTTAGGGCTAGACCCAAAATGGAATAATAATGGAGAAACATTTGATTGAAATTAGTATCCCTGAGAAATTCAGGGCTATTAACAAGGCCGACATCTGGCTTGATGGTATTACTGTCGTTTCTGGAATTAATGGATGCGGTAAGAGTACTATATCTAAGCTGTTGTATCAGACCTATAAATACAGTATCCATTATAATCGTTTGATTACAAACGAAGTCAATGATAGGTTGAAGCCCTATTATGATGTTTTAAACCAACTATATACGCTTATTTCTGTTCATAGGCGTCTAGGACCTATGTATGGTATTCGCAGATGGCGCTATCTGAAAAGTTTAGATAATGCTGAAAAATATCTGAAAGAGGTAGAGGAACTCTGTGGTAATTTCCTTGAATTGGAAAGGCAGGTTAATTCAGAAGGCGATACATTAATGACCGACCGCACATGGAGAATCATGTGGTCATCATTGGGTCGGGAGGAAGATAAAGACCTTATCTCTAATTTTAATCAACTTCAAGGCCAGATGAATTCTATCATCAAAGATGCCTTAGAAGTATTGCAAGAACGGCCATGCAAGATTCTTCGTAATAAGATTACTGAATATTTAAGAAATGAATTACCGCCAACAATTGATGTTAGCGAATATGGTGATTCTTTTATTGGGAGTAAAACAAAGGCCGTTGCGCTGCCTCATTACATTCAGCGTGTCATTTATCTCGACACGCCTATGATGCTCGGAATTGATCCTTATAATGGACCTGAAAATTGGGAAGAGTTAAATGCATATTTGAAAGAACCGCTTGGTGGTAATTATGGTGGTATTATAAAAGAAACCATTCAGAAGGATATTCTTCATGGAGAAGCTGTATATGATGAAGATGCTCTTGAAGACGATTTAACTTTTAAACGCGAGGACGGTAAAGTATTTGAGTTGTTTGATTGTGCAACAGGAGTCAAGTCTTTCTCAATTCTGCAGTTGTTATATAAGAATGGTTATCTTAGAAATGATACTCTTTTAATTGTAGATGAGCCAGAAGCCCATCTACATCCCCAGTGGATTGTAGAATATGCACGTTTGATGCTTCTTTTGCACAAGGAACTGGGCGTTAAGTTCTTCATCGCCAGTCACAGTACGGATATGGTAGGTGCTTTGAAGGAGATAGCTCCTGTATATAACATTGATGACTTGAACTTCTATGTGGCAGAAGAGACAGACGACTTATACTTTAATTATAGATATCTGGCTGATGATGTAGAACCAATTTTCGCATCATTTAATAAGTCATATGATAAACTGGATTACTTTGTGAGTCATGGCGAAGAAAAAGAATAAGAGTAGGGACTATATTGAAGATTGGGCCGCAGGATGCACTATGCGCCCTTGCGCAGCTGACTATATATCATCTGTCTCTGATATTCTTCACCGTGATTATCATAATTTAGAATGTAGAGATTATAGTGATATATATGCATGGGATGCAGATGGGTATGAACATAAGAAGTATGGGCATCAGAGTTCAGAAACTGTAGATATGGTTTTTGCAATGGACTATGGCAAAATGCTTATGGTTGAAGCCAAACTAAATGTTCGTAATGTAGATAATATAAAAGGAGAAGTTGAAGATAAAATAAGTCATACACGGAATTATATCGTATCATCCACGAGTTTTAGAAGTCTTATAACACCCTCTGTGGTTCTGTTCGGACAAAAACGTTTTCATGAATTCTATAATAGATTTCGGAGGCTGAATAATAATAAGACGAACATAAAGCCTATGACTTTATCCTCATTTTACAAAGAGTATTTTGAGACTATATGAGCTAAAAACCTGACACTGTTGATGGATTTTAGCGGCGGAGTTGCATGAGCATCGCGGCGCGGCGAGAAGATAGAGACGCTATCAGTGGGGCCTGGCCCCAGTAATAGGCACGAAAGAATGAAGTTAAGGATATAATTGGTGATGCTTATAAACATGATTTCGAGAGTTTGTTCGTGATATAGATGATTACATACATCTTATCGAAATTCATGATAGTTCTGAGATGAATAGGGAGTATAAATCGGCAATCATTAGTGAATATTTTTTTTACGTAGGCATTCAAATAAACTCAGATAACCATCGACTTAACTCCATATAAAAAATATGTAAATAATTAAAGAGATGGCAAAGAAACAAGATATAAAGGAGGAAACTCTCCTAAAGATGGGCAAGGAGGAATTCAAATCCCAATTAGAGACTCAAATTCAAAAGGGAAATGTACTTTTGGAACGTCAGGTTATGCTTTATCCTCCGATGGGATATGTACGATTGGAGAAGGACTTGCCTGTTGATGAAAACGGATTAGAGACTCTTCGTGGTGATTACTTATCTTGGAATGATTACAATAAGGAATTACTTCTTGCAGCTTTTACGAACAATGGTGGAGACTATCTTAAGAAGTACACTGAAAGTGGCTTTCATCTTCTCTATTCTACCAAAAACAGAGTTGAGCAGCTTAAAGACTTTATACGTGAAGACATTAAGCAACTCCAGTCTTTGATTAACAGATTGGATCTTATCCCATTGGATTCTGCAGTTTCTAAACAGATATCAATTCAAAAAAAAGGAGATATGGATAAAGTATTCGTTGTATACGGCCATGATGAGGTGATGAAACTCAAAGTGGAGCACTTCCTGCGTAATGAACTAAAGCTTGATGTAGTTGCGCTTGATGAACAGCCCAATGGAGGTAAGACTATCATTGAGAAATTTGAAGCCTACAGCAAGGATTGTACCTTCGCTGTAGTACTGATGTCGCCAGATGACGATGTAGATGTAGATGGACAGATATTTAAGCGTGCAAGACAGAACGTCGTCCTTGAACTTGGCTATTTTATGGCAAAATTGGGACGTGATAAGGTCTGTGTGCTTATTCATGGTGACATTGAAAAGCCATCAGATATTTCAGGAATACTATATTTGTCTTATGATGAAGAGTGGCAATTTGCATTGCTGAAGGAAATGAAGGCCGCAGGCGTTAAGGTATGATGTTTAGTATTCAGAGTGTCTGAATGACCAATATAATATAGAAAGACATCTACGTTTTGTAACCTCTCAATGTTGACGTGTTGTGCATGAATTTGGATAATTATACTTTTAGGCTCGTTATAAGAATGAGACAAATGCTATACAGTAGTAAAGATTTTAATAGCCTTTCCTTAGTAAAATATAGAATCCATGTCAAATAAGAAATACGATACTCTTGAGGAGAGCCTTCTCTTGGCATCTGATGCCCTAAAGGAACAGGCTAAAGATCAAGCAACAAAGATGATTGCAGAATTGTTTAAGTCTGCTATTCTGAAGAAATACAAAGATGCATTTGACGAGGAACTTGCCAAAGGTGAGGTACGCCAGAAGGATATTGATAAATCTGTGGAATTCTGCTACACTGACATTTGTGTGACCATCCGTCAGTGTCCAACGATGCAAGATGACGAAAAGGACGACTTAATCCAAAAGGGGAAGGAGATGATACCAACAATTAAGGGTGTTGTTACCCAACTCCTATTAGATAAAGATATTAAGATCGTTGGTTAATCCCCCCGGGATTAACTGAAGGACAGAATGGGCAATTATTAAGATATCAAATCTGGATAGAGAGGATTTTCCGAATCAATTAGAGGTCATTATAAATTATCAGCTTCAGTAATGGTAGAAACCTATTAGGAATTACTAATGGCATTAGTTATAAATAGCAACCAGGCAAAAGACATCTCTTATGTTTTGACTGAGATTAAGAGACGTGTAGAGGACGGCGCCCTTACCCCTTATTTTGCAAAGATAAATAAAAATAAAGCTTCGTTTCTACAAAGTTTTGATAGGGCAATTAAAAAGCTGAATACTATAGATGGACAGGTTATTCTTGGAAATGATAACAATGTTTATCTTCTTAATATTAGATGGAATGTCTTTGCCTCCCAAACCAATGAAAAGATAACAGAAAAGAAAGTCGCTGAATTTAAAAATTTATATTCGGATACTCGAACTGTGTTGAATTGCATCAATTCGCTACCTAAGCAACATCCAATAAAAAAGACTCGACCAGCAGAGACAATAACTGAAGCCCTTCAAAGCCTAGAAGCTCGGAGAAAGACTATTCAGCAGCAGATGGACAGAGAAGGTGGGGATGGTAATTCCGATGAGATGGATGAACTTCGGAAGAGTCTGAAGAATATAGAATCTCAGATTTTATCAATGCGCAAAGAACGAGATGAAGCCCAGAAAGAGTCCCAGATAGAAAAGAATTGGGATGAGAAGATT
>Ga0310697_10000281_pt1 | contig 71504 bp, 47 predicted proteins | sample 172DNAGHGlowgp2_FD_203883 | JGI IMG/M metagenome (GOLD analysis project Ga0310697, IMG submission 203883) | Sheep rumen microbial communities from Palmerston North, Manawatu-Wanganui, New Zealand - 1728 DNA GHGlow gp2 (v2) (version 2) | ecosystem: Host-associated > Mammals > Digestive system >...
TTCCAATCACTATTATTATATCTATATACTTTAAAACTCGAAGGCGACCATTCCGAAAACGGGACACCAGTTGTTGTTGGCATCATTTTAGTTACCCCATACCGATAAATTGTGTCAGAAGTTGTTGTACTACCAGCCCATTGCTGTGCATGTGCCAATAAGGCACTCATTCCTAAAATTGCTACAAAGAAAAGTTTTTTCATCTTATTAAGATTAAAATTAATACCCGTCTATATATATGTTCCAAAAAAATACAAAAGACTGCACGACAAAGTTGTTTTTTTTTGAAAAATATAATCAAACAAAAATATCTGATTTACTTTCCTTTGTCAAGAAAAAATAGACGAACATTTTTGATTTCCCATAGGAACCAAAATTCATATAAAAAATATCACCGCCTGCACCCCCTAACTCCTACCTATCACACAATCCCTTCCTTCAGCAAATCGTGGAGGTGAATCATTCCCAAATACGTATCGCCATCGGTTACAACAAGTTGGGTGATGCTATTTTTTTCCATTTTCTCGAATGCTTTGATAGCCAATTCGTGGCGGCTGATGGTTTTAGGATTTTTGGTCATAATATCCGAAGCCTTTGCCTCGCTGATGTTCGTGTTTTTTTCGAGCATACGGCGAAGGTCGCCATCGGTGATGATACCAATGAGTTGGTTGTTGGCATCAACCACAGCGGTTGCTCCCAGTCGTTTCGACGAAATTTCAATAATAACTTCGGAAATAGACTGGTTTGCAGAAACCTTCGGCGCATTTTCTTCTATAAAAATGTCGTCAACGCGCATATACATACGTTTTCCCAACGCTCCGCCCGGATGGTATTTCGCAAAATCCTGCGGCGAAAACTTCCGTTGTTCCAGCAGGCACATGGCAAGCGTGTCGCCCATCACGAGCTGCGCCGTGGTGCTGTTGGTGGGTGCAAGGTTGTTGATGTCGGCTTCGTGGTCAACGTGGGCATAGAGCACATAGTCGGCATGCTCCGCCAAATACGATGTGCGCTCCGAAACCATGGCAATCAGTTTGTTGCCGCCCCGCTTCAAAAGCGGAATCAGCACTTTTATTTCGGGTGTGTTGCCACTTTTCGAAATACACATCACAATGTCGTCTTTCTGAATCATTCCCAAGTCGCCGTGAATGGCTTCGGCGGCGTGCATAAACAGCGCAGGCGTGCCTGTTGAGTTCATTGTTGCCACAATTTTCGTAGCAATGAGCGCACTTTTTCCGATACCCGTAATGATTAAACGACCCTTCGTTTCAAGAATTTTTTTCACAACCATCGGAAAATTTTCATCAAGAAATTCCGATAATTTATTGATTGACTGCGCTTCCTCACGTATGATGCGCTTTGCGCCGTCCAAAATTGTGCTATTCTCGTCCACGTTTTTAATATTTTTTTTGTAATTATAAATTTTATTACTAATTTCACTATGCAAATTTATCCAATATTCTTGTTTGTTGGTTGCAAATAAATAGATATTATTTCGGACTGAAAATAACTATACTATGTCACAGATTGACGAAAACGAATTAGTAAAGTGTTTAAAGGAAAAATTTGGCTTTGATTCCTTTAAAGGAAACCAAAAAGAAGTGATTGAATGCCTGATGGAAGGCAACGACACGTTTGTGCTGATGCCAACAGGCGGTGGAAAATCATTGTGCTACCAATTGCCGGCAATTATGTTGGAAGGTACGGCCATTGTGATTTCGCCGTTGATAGCGTTGATGAAAAATCAAGTTGACGCTATGCGCGGATTCAGCACCGACAACCGTATCGCGCACTTTTTGAACTCGTCGCTGAGCCGCTCCGAAGTCACTCAAGTGAAAGACGATGTGCGGCAGGGAATCACAAAACTGCTGTACGTTGCGCCTGAATCGCTCACAAAAGAAGACAGCATAGAGTTTTTCCGTACCATAAAGATTTCGTTTTTCGCAATCGACGAAGCCCATTGTATTTCGGAATGGGGACATGATTTCCGCCCGGAGTACCGCCGCATCCGACCGATTGTGGAGGCTATCGGGCGCGCGCCGATTATTGCGCTCACCGCAACGGCAACGCCAAAAGTTCAACACGATATTCAGAAAAACCTTGGTATGCTCGACGCGAAAGTGTTCAAATCGTCGTTCCGACGCAAAAATCTGTACTACGAAATCCGTCCGCAAGTTGATGCGACCAAACAAATTATAAAGTTTATCCGTGAAAATCCTGGCAAGTCGGGCATCATTTACTGCTTGAGCCGCAAGAAAGTTGAAGAACTTGCCAACACACTGATTGTCAATGGAATAAAAGCACTTCCTTACCACGCTGGTTTGGATGCGCATACCCGCTCGAAAAATCAGGATATGTTCCTGATGGAGGAAGTTGACGTGATTGTGGCGACAATTGCGTTCGGTATGGGAATCGACAAACCCGATGTGCGGTTTGTTATACATTATAATATACCGAAATCGCTCGAAGGCTATTATCAGGAAACGGGACGCGCGGGACGCGACGGCGGAGAAGGCAGATGTATCGCATTCTACAGCTATAAGGATATTCTTCGTCTTGAAAAATTTATGGAAGGAAAGCCTGTGGCCGAACAGGAAATTGGAAAACAATTGCTGCTCGAAACATCGTCGTATGCGGAGTCAAGCATGTGCCGCGTGCGCGTGTTGCTTAATTATTTTGGCGAAACAATGGACGAGGACTGCGGCAACTGCGACAACTGTCTGCATCCGAAGCCACAAGTTGAGGCCAAGGACGATGTGCTGAAAGTTCTGAAAACAATCAAAGCGGTGAAGGAACGATTCAAGCAAGGTCATGTGGTTGAGATACTTATGGGAACAAATTCTTCGGAAATCAAAACCTACAAACACAACGACTTGGCTGAATTCGGCATAGGAAAAGACCACGATGCGAAATATTGGAACGCAATCATCCGCCAACTGCTGATGAACCGCCTTCTCGACAAGGAAATCGAAAACTACGGCTTGCTGAAAATCACGCCTGCGGGAAATGAATTTTTGAAAAAACCATATTCGTTTATGATAACCGAAGACCACGACTACGAACAGTCGGAGGCGGAACAGGAAGCTCCGCAGTCGGGAGAAGCGCTCGATTCCACACTGGTGGCTATGTTGATGGACTTGCGGAAAAGCGTGGCTAAGAAAAACAGCGTACCGCCATACGTGGTGTTCCAAGAAATTTCAATAAACGAAATGGCTATCCAATATCCTATCACTTTGCAGGAATTGCAGAACATTTCGGGCGTGGGCGAAGGCAAGGCTAAAAAATACGGCCAGCCATTCATTGAACTGATTGCAAAATACGTTGAGGAAAACGAGATTGAACGTCCACAGGATATGGTTGTGAAATCGGTTGGAAGCAAGTCGAGCAAGAAAATCCAAATCATTCAAAACATCGACAAAAAACTTCCGCTCGACATTACCGCTGACGCTCTCGGCCTCGAACTGACCGATTTGCTAATAGAAATTGAAAGCATTGTGAATTCGGGAATGTCGCTCGTGGATTCCAACGGAAAGTCAAAAATAGATTATTATATCAACGAAGTGCTTGAAGAAGAAGCGGTGGAAGAATTATATGATTATTTTTGCAACGAAGAATCTGAGTCTATCCAAGCCGCCCTCGACGAATGGGTTGCCGACGGCACATACACGGAAGATGAAGTTCGGTTAGTGAGAATTAAATTTTTGAGTGAAAAAGCAAATTAAAGAAGTATGAAAATAGCTGTTGACTTTGATGGGACTTTGGTTGAACACAAATACCCCGAAATAGGAGCAAAAAAACTGTTTGCGTTCGAAACATTGCGTGAGCTGCAAAAACGCGGCGACCAACTTATATTGTGGACATATCGCTACGGTGCTTTGCTTGACGAGGCTGTGGAATTCTGCCGTAAAAATGGCGTGGAATTTTATGCGGTGAACAAAAATTATCCCGAAGAAGAATACGACGAAAGTCAAATGAGCCGAAAAATTGACGCCGACGTGTATATTGACGACAGAAATGTGGAATTTGCCGGCGAAATCGATTGGTCGGAAATTTGCAAGAAATTGCAGGTTGGCACTATGGGCGAATCGAACTATAATGAATACGGGAAGCCTAAAAAATCGTTCTTAGGAAATCTTTTTGGAAAAAAGTGAGAACCATACGGATTTGTATGTGGAAGTTGTGCTGCCATTAGCCGTTCCACTCTACACGTACCGAGTTCCAAATTCGTTGCACTCATCTGTTAAGATTGGTTGTAGGGTTGTTGTGCAAGTTGGAATGCGGAAAATGTACACGGCCATCGTGTATGCCATCCACACCACCAAACCCGAAACTTCGGTGACAATAAAAGATGTGGAATCGGTTATCGACGAAAATCCTGTGGTGACAGCGTTCCAGTTGCAGATATGGGACTGGATTTCAGACTATTATATGTGTACCCGTGGCGAAGTGATGAAAGCAGCACTGCCGTCGGGAATGAAATTGGAAAGCGAAACGGTTCTTTCGGTAAATCCCGTTTTCGACTGTATGACCTTGACCGAAACCGACCGATACGCATTCACGTTGATAGAAAAAAACGAAGGAGTAACGGTTTCGGAATTGGCAAAAATGATGGGGAAAAAATCAGTCACCAACCAAGTGCAAAAGCTCGTTTCGGTGAATGCCGTAGTGGCTGGCGAAACCATTTCGAACCAATACAAACCCAAACTGAAAACCTACATCACGCTAACAAAACCTTGTTCGGATTCAGCCTTTGTTGACCTCTCGTTTTCAATGCTGTCGAAAGCGGCAAAACAGCAAGAAGCATTCCTTAATCTACTGAATCTGTTTGTATTACATAAACACGAAGAAAATTTTGCTGTTGAAAAATCTGAGTTTCTCAAACAAACAAGCCCGCAAGTTTTAACAGAATTACAAAAAAAAGGTATCATTGCTTTCGAGGAACGTGTTGTGTCACGATTCGCACAAAGTATTGCAACAAAAGGACTTGCAACGCTCAGCGATATGCAGCAAAAAGCATTGGACGAGATTCAAAAATCTTTTGAAACTACGCAATTCTGTCTGCTTCACGGCATTACATCGAGTGGAAAAACCGAAATATATATTCACTTGATTCAACAGGCAATTTCCGAAGGAAAACAAGTGTTGTACCTTTTGCCTGAAATCGCCCTTACTTCGCAGATTATCAACAGATTGCGGAATGTGTTCGGCGACAAGGTTGGCGTGTATCATTCCCGTTTTTCCGACAACGAACGAATAGAAGTTTGGAACAATTTATTAGAACATTCCGAAAAATCGTATCAAATAATTTTGGGCGTACGTTCATCTATTTTCTTGCCTTTCAATAAATTAGGTTTAATTATCGTTGACGAGGAGCACGAAACTTCGTTTAAACAATACGACCCAGCTCCCCGCTACAACGCCCGCGACGTGGCGTATATCCTTGCGGTGAAGTCGGGTGCAAAACTGTTGCTCGGCACGGCAACGCCAAGTTTGGAAACATATTATAATGTATTGACCAAAAAAGTTGCGTTAGTGGAACTTACAGCGCGTCACACCACGGCTCCGTTGCCCGAAATTCATATAATTGATTTGCAAAAAGAACGCAAACAAAAACGGATGCACGACGATGTGTTCAGCAAAACAATGCTGGAGCGCATCACGGAGAACTTGGCGGCTGGAAAACAAGTGATTTTGTTCCAAAACCGACGGGGCTATTCGCCCTATTTGGAATGTCCGGACTGCGGACACGTGCCGCAATGTGTGAATTGCGATGTGAGCCTTACCTACCATAAATTCTCGAATACGCTGATGTGCCATCATTGTGGTTACGCGATACCTTACACCGTGGAGTGTCCTGAATGTCATAAAAAAAATATGCGTTTAGTGGGATTCGGCACGGAAAAAATTGAAGATACACTGAAAGATGTGTTCCCAAATTCGAAAATAGCCCGAATGGATTTGGACACCACTCGTGGCAAAAATGCGTATGCCGAACTGATTGATGCATTCGAAAATCACGAAATTGATATTTTAGTAGGCACTCAAATGATAACCAAAGGTCTTGATTTTGAGAACGTTGGAATGGTTGGAATTCTTGGAGCGGATTCATTGTTGCGCTTCCCCGATTTCCGTTCATACGAACGGGCGTTTCATCTTATGGTGCAAGTGGCGGGACGCGCAGGCCGAAGCGAATCGCAGGGGCACGTGTATATTCAAACCTACCAACCAACGCATCCAATTCTTAAATTTGTACAGGAAAACGACTATCATTCCCTGCTCGACAGCCAAATGCTTGAACGGCGCAATTTCTGGTATCCACCGTTTACCCGTCTGATTAAAGTCACGGTGAAAAACCGCGATGTGGAAAAAGTGAAAACCGCCGCACGGATTTTAGCAACCGACTTCCGAAAAATCAACAACATTTTGGTTCTTGGACCGGAATTTCCGCCAATTCCACGAATCCAAACACTCTACGCACAAGATATTTTGCTAAAAGTGCCTCGAAATCTGAACTTTACAACGATTCGTAATGCTGTCCGACAGGCAATGAACGCAATTGTGACTTTGGAGGAATATAAAACAACTTCTTTTTCTATAAACGTTGACCCGTATTAATTCGCTATGAAACAATATCTTACAACATATTTTCGCTATTTATTATTCTGGTTGCTATTCTTTGAATTCAGCAGATTATTTTTCTTGATATATAATTATGCGTTTACGGTCTCGTTGCCATTTTCTGTCATTCTACAAACATTCGTGTCTGGTTTCCAACACGATATATCAATGGTTGGCTATGCTGCCATTCTCGCCGCATTGATTATGATTATTTCAATTTTTATTCAGAACAAACAACTGGTGCGGAACATTTTCACCGCATCCACACTCATCCTGTTGATTCCATTTTCAATTTTGACAGTTTCCGATGCGGAATTGTACCGAAATTGGGGCTATCGCACAGAATGCTCTGTATTACAATATCTTACAACTCCCAAAGAAGCTCTTGCATCGCTGCCATTGTGGCACACGTTGCTGTTGTGGATTGCAATGGCGATAATTATTTGCGGATTTTATTTTTTGTATAAAAAATGGATTGCTGAACGAATCTCCAAATTGCCATCTGTATCGTATTGGAATACAATAACTTGGATTGCACTAATGGCATCGTGCATCATTCCAATTCGTGGCGGACTTGGGGTGGCAACGCTTCGTTCGGGTTCTGTGTATTTTTCGTCGCAGCCGTTTGCCAACCATGCGGCAATCAACGACCACTGGAATTTCATTTATTCGTTTGTGTATAGCAAGAAAGAAGTTGCCGATGTGTTTATGGAGCAATCAGAATGCGATTCCATTTGCAATGCAATGCTGCAATCGTCAAAACGGCGGCCTATTCAATTAATTACTGGAAGCCGTCCCAACGTGTTGCTGTTCATATTGGAAAGTTTCACAGCACCTCAAATTGGCTGTTTGGGCGGCGAAGCTGGCATCACCCCAAATCTTGATTCAATTGCGAAAACGGGCGTATTGTTCTCGAATTGCTACGGAAGCGGCACAAAGAGCGAAATGGGCATTGCATCGGTGCTGAGCGGTTATCCCGCACAACCAACCACTGCTATAATTAAATACACTGAAAAATCCGAAAAATTGCCATACGTGAGCCGCATTTTTGATTCGCTTGGCTACCATCTGTCGCTGTACCACGGAGGCGACATCCGTTTTGGCAATATGAATTCGTATTTCCGAAACGGCGGCTTTGAAAAATGTATTACAATTGACGACTTCGACCAAAAAGACGGCAACGCCAAATGGGGAGCATACGACCACGTGGTGTTCAACCGCCTGCTTAACGACCTACGCACAGAGCAGCAGCCGTTCTTTTCGGTATGCTACACGCTCAGCAGCCACGAACCGTTTGATGTGCCAATTCAAAGCAAATGGTACGCGTCAAACTATTATTCAAAATTCCTTAACTCGTTGTATTACAGTGACAAATGTATAGGCGATTTTATGCGTGCGGCGAAACACGAAGCCTGGTGGGACAACACTATTGTGATTTTTATTTCCGACCATGGTTCGCGGATTACGAAAACAGCGGAGATTGTTTCCACTGTTGATAAATTTCATATTCCAATGATTTGGTGCGGCGGAGCGGTGAAAACCGATACTGTGATTGCTGATTTGGTATCGCAGTGCGACTTACCGATGATGCTTTGCAACCAATTGAATATCAATTCAGAACAGTTTACTTTCAGTAAAGATATTTTGCGTGGCGACAATTCGTTTGCATCGTACGCGTTTAACAATGGATTTGGATATTTACGTGGGAACCAGTTTTTTTCGTGGGACAACGACAATGCAAGCATAATTGACCGCACAGAATCGCTTGACGACACAACTGTGGCACAAGGTAAAGCGTTTCTACAAAAAGTCACCACAGATTTTTGCAATAAATAACGAACAAGATTCTTGTTGTTCACACGAATAAATGTATCTTTGACAATCATTTTAAAATGTAGTATGAAAAGAATAACTTGTGTTTTGTTGGTGTTGGTTTGGTTTACCTCGTGTACCGACAAATTTTTAGATAAAGAGCCTACAAATTATGCATCGCAGGAAATGCTTATGTCAACTGCGCAAGGTGTAACTTCCGCACTGATAGGATGTTACAACGATTTTCAAAGCTACACCTATTATGGTCGAAATTTCGTGCTGATTGGCGATGTGTATGCCGACAATGCAAAACTCTCGGCACAAAACACGGGTAATTTTTCATCGTTCTACAACTATGCTGTAACTGCCGACGATGCTGATTTAAAGGATTTTTGGTCAACGGCGTACCGCATCATCAAAAATGCCGACAATATTATTGCCGCCTGCAAAGATTCCACCCGCAACGATTTGAATAAAACAATTTACGGCGAAGCGCTGGCTGTCAGAAGTTTAGCATATTTCGACTTGGTTCGCATATTTGGAAACAGATATTCATTCGACAATGCTGGTATTCCCGTGGCAAGCGACACTGTTCCATATCCTGAAAGAACAAAAGTCAACACTATTTACAAGATGATTATCAGCGATTTAACAAAAGCTGAATCACTCTTGGAACAAGCCGAAGTAACTCCGTTCCGCTTCAACAAGTATAGTGTGCAAGCCTTATTGGTGCAGGTTTACAAGACAAACAACCAATTCACCAATGCCATTGCTAAAGCAGAAGAACTCATTGCAAGCGGACAATATTCGTTGCTCACCGCCGACAATTATATAGAAAGTTGGTCGAAAGAATCTTCATCGGAAAGCATTTTCTCCATTGCAATGTCGTCAACAGATAACGCAGGAACCAACAGTATCGGACACATGCTTTCGCCCGACGGCTACGGCGGCTTGATTCCAAGCGACGATTTGTTGAAACTATTTTCAGACAACGACATCCGCACACAGTTCTTCAACGTCCGCTCCGAAACCTTCTTCAATAAATACCCTGGACGTGACGGATTAGGCGTTGACAATGTGCCAGTTATCCGCCTTTCGGAAATTTATTTCATATTGGCGGAATGCTACATTCTTACGGGAAATGCCGATAAAACTATCGATATTTTGGAAACACTGACCAAACGTGTTGACCCAACCGCATCACTCACATTTTCATCAACAGAAGAATTGATACAAAAAATCCACGAAGAATATCGCAAAGAATTTGCGTTTGAAGGAAAACGATTCTTCCAAATCAAACGTTGGATATGGGACAATCCTGTTATTCTTGGCTACGCATTCAAGTGCCCAATCGAAAGAACAGACTGTAATTCAACAATTTGCGAAGTCGAAAATCCAAGTTATATGCTCGCATTCCCAATTCCAACAGCTGAATTGAATGCTAATTCGAATCTAAAACAAAATCAAGGTTACTAATGAAAAAAATTGTTATATATCTGTTTTGTGTAATTTGCTTGTTTTCATGCAAAAAGAACGAATATCTGAACGCATCAATTGACGAGCCAACAGTTGAATTCGCATCAACAGCACTCAACGAAACCATTCCATTCGTTACCGGCTCCGAATATACCATTGCCGTGCCAATTCATATTTTCGGTGGCAATTCAACTGCATCACTTTCAGTGAAAGCCGAGACAAAAATGTCGTCCGACGCATATTTGGTGGCGAATTCAGTGCAACTAAACGGGAAAAGTTTGGATACAATTTTTGTAAAAATTAACACCCAAAAATTAGAAAAAGGAACTGACTACAATCTCAAATTAACAATTTCATCATCGAATGTAACAGTTTCTAAAAATTATGAATCCTGCACTGTAACGTTCTCACAACAAGCATTTATGGACTTTTTCACAGGCACGTATTCCTGCTACGAGTCGTCAACCGGCGCAACCTACAACGTGGAATTTGTGAAACAGAACAATACCACTATTAAAAATATGAATTTCTATGATTTCCCGTTGGCAGGTCAATACGTTCCGTATGTGTTCACGCAAGACGAATCTATGCAGGTGGAAATTCCGGAAAATACAGAATGGACTGATAATCTGGGAAATAAGTACCTCGTTTCGGGCACAGGCACCTACGAACTGAATGGAAATTTTGCTGTTGATTTCACAATGAAAGATGCGGCAACCGAGGAAATGTATATGACCGGTAAACATACGTTCCGAAAAAAATAACACCTAATCTGATTTGCGATGGACACCATTTCAAAGGAACAACGAAGTCGCACAATGAGCCACATTCGGAGCAACAACACCAAGCCCGAAATGCTTGTCCGCCGTTTCCTATACGCCAATGGATTCCGTTATCGTGTGAATGTGAAAACATTACCAGGAACGCCCGACATTGTTTTGAAGAAATTCCATTTGGTTATATTTATTCATGGATGTTTTTGGCATAGCCACGAATGTCAAAACGGACGGATGCCGAAAACCAATGTGGAGTTTTGGCTACAAAAACTTACACGCAACAAGGAACGCGATGCGGAAGTCCGTGAAAAATTGCGCTGTATGGGTTGGAAAACGTTGATAGTGTGGGAATGTCAGCTCAAACCTGCCGTTCGGCAACAAACCTTACAGGAAATTGCATATATTCTCAACTCTGTTGAACTGAAACAGCTCCACACAAAATATAAGATTCCTGAAGAAACTATCCGTATTGCGGCAGAAGAAGCACCGCGATATGGGAAATAATGCGAAACACACAATTGATGTAAGCAATGGTGATGTCTTCGGAACAAGTATAGGCAATAACATAATTCATAAAAATTCTATCATTGTTATGTGTTGATTTTGATATCTATGTATCTTTGCGCACACAATGAGAATCTATCATTCCATAGAAGAATTTTCTGCTCTAAATCCGATTGTCACAATTGGAATGTTTGACGGCGTACACGCAGGGCACCGCGCTATTCTTCGCCAGATGAACGACTTACAACGTGAATGTGGAGGAGAAACTGTCCTGCTTACATTTTGGCCACACCCTCGAATGTATTTCGGGAAAAACGACGGTTTTAGCCTACTGACAACAATTGAAGAAAAAATGAAACTACTTGAACAAGCAGGACTTGACGCGTGTGTGATTCTCCCCTTTTCGTCGGATTTTGCGAATCTGAGTCCGGAAAAATACATCACAGAAATTTTGCACAAGGGACTTGGCGCAAAAAAAGTTGTGATTGGCTATGACCACAGATACGGAAAAAATGGTGCGGGCACGTTTGAATTAATGCAGGATTTTGGGACAAAACTCGGCTTTGGAGTAGAACAAATCTCTGCATATTCGGTTGATTTAACGGCAGTTAGCTCAACAAAAATCCGAAATTGTCTGACGCAAGGCGAGATTGAAACCGCAAACAGTTATTTGTCGTACGAATATTTTTTGAACGGTTCCGTTGTCGCAGGACATCAATTCGGACGCACAATAGGTTTTCCAACCGCAAATGTGCAGACAAACACCGAATATAAGGTAATTCCAGCTAACGGCGTGTATGCCGCATTTGCGGAAGTTGAAAACCAGTGCTACAAAGCGGTTGTCAATATCGGAACAAACCCAACCGTCCGTCAGGCAGGGAATCGCACGATAGAGGCTCATCTTGTTGATTTTCAAGGTGATTTGTACGATAATCAAATTTGCATACGATTTGTGTCACGCATCCGCGACGAACGGCAATTCGCAACCATCCAAGATTTACAAAACGCAATCGCCATTGATGTGGAAACAGCAAAAGGAATTTTGGCATAACTCCCTATCTTCTACATCATCAAATACATTTTTTTGTAACTTTACCCCAAATTATCTGTCTTACTCGTATATGAAAAAGTTTACGATTGTAATACTAACTCTTGCGATTTTCTCAATTGAGACTATTGCGCAGAAATCGGCGATTTATTTCACCGAAAACAAGCGCCAATGGCAAGAAAACGTATTGTTTCGTAGCCAGCTCTATGGCGGATATGTATTTTTGGAAAAAAGCGGACTGACATACTATTTCAAAGATGCGGAAAGTTTGCAACACCGCCATGCCGCCGAAGCTCCGACCAAAGAATTTTTAGACAGTAGCCGAACGTATTTTCTGGAAACGGGAAAACAACTTCCATTTGTGCACCATCACCCCGACAGCGTGAAAGCGCACGCCTACCAGGTCCGTTTTTCAGGAATGAATTCCCGCGTGAAAATTTATGGATTTAATCAAAACGCATATTCCGAAAACTACATAAGAGGCTCGAATCCCAAAAATTGGGCTACTGATGTGCGAAGCTACAACGATGTGATGTACAATGATTTATATAAAAACATAGACCTACATCTATATGGAAATGCAACCGATTTGAAATACGATTTTATTGTCCGTCCGGGCGGAAATCCACAAAAAATTAGGTTGGACTATAGCCATATCCCCTCAATGAAAGTTCAGTCCGACGGCACGTTGGTTATTCAAACGTCGGTGAACCAAGTGTACGAAAAGAAGCCATTTGCGTACCAAATTATTGGTCTCGACACCGTTGAAATTCCATGTTCCTACCATTTGGAACATTTCACCGTAACCTACGATTTGGGAGCATACAATCCATCATTCAATCTCTACATCGACCCCGATTTGATATTTTCAACCTACACAGGCTCTACTGCCGACAACTGGGGCTTTACCGCAACCTACGACAGCGAAAACAATGCGTATCTTGGAGGAATTGTCGAAGATTTTGGATTCCCTGTTTCACTGGGTGCGATACAAGAAGATTACGCTGGCGGAAATTGGGACATAGGACTTATAAAACTTGACGGGACAGGGCAAAACCGTTTGTACGCAACGTACATTGGCGGAAAAAGTTGCGAAATGCCTCACAGTCTTATCGTCAACAGTAAAAATGAATTGCTGATTTTAGGAACGACAGGTTCCGACGATTTTCCAATCAACAACGCCTACCAAAGTTCGTTTGCAGGCGGCGACCCAATTATATACGACAACACGATTGAATTTGAAAACGGCGTTGATATTTTTGTGGCAAAACTTGCCGCCGACGGCTCTGAAATCCTTTCGTCAACATTTTTGGGCGGAAGCAAAAACGATGGCATCAATTTCAGTTGGGAAACCAACCTTGAATATGGTCACGATTCACTGTACTACAACTACGGCGATGGCGCCCGTGGCGAAATTATGGTTGACGACAACGATAATGTGTATATCGCATCAACTACGTTTTCGCCCGATTTTCCCACTCTGAACGGCTTTCAGAATTCATTTGGCGGCATACAGGACGGTGTCGTTTGCAAGTTTTCGTCCGACCTTTCATCTTTGCTCTGGAGCACATTCATAGGCGGCGACAGCAAGGATGCAGCCTACTCCATTGACGTGGATCACACCGACGGTGCCTACATCACAGGCGGAACGTGTTCCTCGTCACTTCCATTTCCCGATGGCGGCTATCAATCCTCACGAATTGGTGGCATTGTTGACGCATTTGTGGTAAAACTCAATCAAATGGACGGTGCAATCCAAGCAGGAACATTCTTTGGCTCAACAGAATACGACCAAGCCCACTTTGTTCGGGTGAACTCCAACAACGATGTATTCATTTTCGGACAAACAACCGCCCCCGACGAAACACTCATTTACAATGCAGAATACAAAAATCCCAACAGCGGCCAATTTCTCGCTTCGTTCAACAACGATTTAAGCGAACTCCGCTGGTCAACGGTGTTTGGAAGCGGCTCTGGCGTGCCAAATATTTCTCCAACAGCCTTTGAAGTTGATATTTGCAACCGCATCTATCTTGCTGGCGTGGGACGAGAATGGAACAACAATCCCCAATGGAGATACTATGGCAACGAATACACGTTGATATACGACTACGGCTGGCTTTCTGTGCAAGGGACAAAAGGAATGGACATCACCGGCGATGCCTATCAAAAAGAAACCGACGGCAAGGATTTCTACATTATGGTGCTTGACGACGAAGCAAAAAATCTCGACTATGCAAGCTATTTCGGCGAACTTGCTTACGGATATGTAATTTACACAGAAACAACAGGTTATACATACTACGGCTGCGCATCTAGTGGGCGCGACCACGTGGATGGCGGAACCAGCCGCTTCGATGCAAATGGATACGTATATCAAAGTGTATGTGCAAGTTGTGGCGGATGCAATGGCTTTCCAATCAGTCCGAATCCAGGTGCGTGGTCAACGAAAAACAACTCATCAAACTGCAACGCCGCCGTGTTCCGTTTCGTGATTGACTTCGGACTAATTTCTGCCGATTTCGATATTCCCGAAGTTGGTTGCGCCACCAAAGAAGTAACTTTCAAAAACACAACAGAAATCCACTACAACAATCCACACGTAATCTATACGTGGGATTTTGGCGATGGCACAACGTCGCACGAGGAATCGCCGACACACACCTATCCCAATGTGGGCGAATACGAAGTAACGTTGCAAGTGCAGGATTCCACATCGTGCAACCAAAGCGATGTCGTTACCAAAATATTTACCATTACCACAAAAAAGAAAGAAGAACTGCTCGACGTAAAAAATATTTGCTTAGGCGAACGGGTATTGGTGGGCATTCCAAACGAATTCGACGAAAATCTGGAATATAGCTGGACGCCAACCGAAGGTCTTGAAGACCCCACCCAACCACACACCTACGCAGAACCAACCGACACCACCACGTACCAACTAACAGTTACCTCTGGTTGGTGCCAAACTATCTATAAACAAACCGTGAATACTTATAACGAAAACTATTTTATTAGACAAATCAATGTACATCAAAATGGGCAGTTACAAACACCCCAAGTTTGCCAAGGCGAACGCGTCCAATTGGAAGTAGAAACAAATGCTCCGTCACAACGATTTTTGTGGTCAACCGACAGAAATTTCAATAGAATCATCAATCCTGATTTTTCCGTCAATTATATTTCATTCCTTCCAATGGAAACCACCACGTATTACGTAAAAACGCTCAGCACATACTGCGACTTCGAGGCGGTTGATTCCATAACAATTGAAGTATTCCATAACGACATCTCCGTTGAAGGTGCTGACACGATTTGCGCAGGCGACTTAGTGGAAATTTCAGTGAAAAATCTTACTCCCGAAAATGAACTATGGTACGATTGGGAACCAAAGAAATTTATAAAATACGATGACAATAAAGCAAATCCCCACGTAAATCCCACACACTCAACTGATTTCGTAGTAAAAGCGACCGACGCAATCGGCTGCACCTACTACGACACCGTTCACATCACCGTTGATAGTCTTGCAGTTAACTTAAAGAATTTCAGACCAATAACCTGTCACGGACTGAAAAATGCCCGTTTTGAAATTGAACCATCAGGAATACCGCCCTACACGTACAAATGGGACGACAATTCAGTAGATTCTATCAGAAAAGACTTAGGGAAAGGCCAATACACGGTTGTCGTTATTGATAGCTTGGAATGTAAAAACACAATGACTGTGGAAGTTCGGGAACCCGACATACTTAAAATTGACACGCTTCTGCACACCAACGAGACGTGCCACGGTGCTTGCAATGGCTCAATCCGTGTTGTCGCTTCGGGTGGAACACCACCATATTCCTACAAATGGTCGAACGGAAAAACTACAGAAAAAATCACTGGCTTATGCCCAAGAACATATTCCGTAGCACTGAGCGATGCCAATAAATGCGTTGATTCCTTGGCTCATTCGGTGAAAATTATTCTTGAAGAAAAATTACCCGATGTGAATGCGTTTGCCGACAATCCCAATATGTATCTCGGACAAACCACGAAACTCCACGCCACCCGCAATCCGTCCGACACTATCAGCTACACGTGGGCACCCAACATTTGGATGACCGACAACACGCTTCCTGTGGTGGAACTCGTTCCCGATATTGCAATTGATATGACATTCAGAGTTGTGGCAATCGACAGATACGGATGCCAAAACAACGACACGGTAAATGTGCGCGCCTCGGAATGGATTTGCGATATTCCATTTATTTTCGTGCCAACAGCATTCACACCAAACAACGATGGGAAAAACGATGTGATTCAAGTACAAAGCGGCGTGATTTCCGACCTTGAATTCGCAATTTTCGACCGCTGGGGCGAAAAAATCTTCGAAACCAACAACACTAATGACTTCTGGGACGGCACATACCACGGGAAACCACTTGCCCCACAAGTTTTTGTATATTATCTGAAAGCAACCTGCTTCAATGGCGAAGAATTTGAAGCAAAAGGAAACATTACTCTCATTCGATAATGCTCAAAAAAGCGTTGACATATTTGATTCTCCTTTGCTCCGTATTTCTTGCAGATGCGCAAGATATTCACTTTTCGAACTTCTATACCAACACGTTGAACCTCAACCCTGCCGAAACTGGATTTTTCACAGGCCAATACCGTTTCTGCCTCGCCTACCGCGACCAATACCGCACCGTGGCGCAACCATACCAGACAATCAGCGCAAATTTCGACGGAAAAATCTCAAAACGATATTGGAATTATATTTTGGGATACGGACTTGTGCTGAATTTTGACAAGGCTGGCGACGCAAACTACAATACGGTGCAATGCGGAATCCCGTTCGCCCAACATATAAACTTGGCTGGCGCAAAAATCATTCTCTCGTATGGTGTTATGCCCACTATCCATTATAATTCGTTCGATTATGATGAATTAACGTTCAGCGAACAATTCAACGGCAACAAATTCGACCCCGACATTGAAATTTCAGAAGCGCTTGATATGAATTCCCAGACGTTCGTCAATGTGAATGCTGGCGCACAACTCACTTATAAACAAGACAAAACGCACACATACACGGCTGGTTACGCGCTTTACAACATAAACCGTCCGAATGTTTCGTTCTACAACGAAAACGATGTACGGCTCCGCACACGCTCCGTATTGCACGGAACTGCAAAAATCGGCGTCACCGCCAATATTGACGTGATTCCAGGATTTAAAATGCAGTTTCAAGGAAAACAACACGAATTCCACTTCGGCGGAATGGGAATTTTCTACTTCGACAACGCAAGCATCTCGCAAGTTCAAACGGGAGTTTGGTTCCGCTCAAAAAATAAAGACGCTGTGATTTTCGGCATTGGTTGCCAATATATGGATTTCGACATTATGCTCGACTACGACCTCAACATTTCGTCGCTACGTACCGCAAGCAACGGACACGGGGCATTTGAAATCACTATTTCATATATTACAGCATATAAAAATAAGAGCCGACGGATGAATGCCATCCGCTGTCCACACAGTTTATAACATTGTATATACCGATTTCATTGAGCATTGTGAAAACCTCAAGTGGTGGCAGTGCATTGTCCGTACGACTAAACAAATGGACTCAACAATCCGAAATAATTGCAATCAATTTTTGCGTATAATACAATTTCGCCTCTTTTAAGAGAAAATCCGTTAAATCGATGTCTTTCTTTTTTGTTCCGCAGGTGAAATTCTTTATATCGTGTGTTTCGGTTAATTTTAGGAAATGTGTGTTCATTTAAAATTTGAATGTTGCTATGCTTCGTAAATATGCCACATCTTTCTCCATCTGTTTTTGTTTTGCGACAGACGGTGTTTTCTTTGTGAGAAGATTCTCCACAAAGTTTTCTGCATTTTTTCCTTTCATAACAGGTGTATTTCTAATGATATGTGCCATAAGATTGATTTTACGGCGCAAAAATACAACAATCCTTTTCGGTTGTCAAGATTTCTTTGGCTATTTGTTCATTCAGATCTCCCTAATCGTTTTATTATTGGGTGTTGGTTGGGGAAATGGTGTGATTATCTATTCCTTTCGATTCAAATCAAACCTCACCTTATTGTTCTCAGCAGGGGAATCGGCTTCACTTCTTAGCGCTGATTTAAATACTCGTATTATCTAATAATCTATTCAATTCGGCTTGTAACTCTGCCTTGTTTGGTAAGTATAATTGATATTTTGCGGCAAAAAGTTTGTTGTCAATTCCTTGTAAAGCGTATTCCATTAAGATTTCGTCTTTCTTTGAACCGAGAACAATTCCAATTGGAGGATTGTCGTCGGGTTGGCAGATTTCTGTCTTGAAATAATTAAGGTATAAATTCATTTGACCTATGTCGTTGTGTTTGATTTCGTTACGTTTCAAGTCTATTAAAACATAGCATTTCAAAATGCAGTGATAGAAAACTAAATCAACCTTTAATCTTCTACTCCCAATTTGCATAACATACTGTCTGCCTATGAAAGCGAATCCTCGCCCCAGTTCCAAAAGAAATTTTTCCATATTGGTTTTCAATGCCGATTCTAACTCACATTCTTTGTATTTCTTTTGTGTAGGCAAACCTGTAAATTCCAGAACGAAGGGGTCACGAATAATATCAGTAGGTGTAGTGACTTGATGACCTTCGTTTGCAAGAGCAAGGACACCTTTTTTATCGGTACTTAACGCAAGTCGTTCAAAAAGAGAACTCTTTATTTGGCGTTTTAATGCTCGTACACTCCATTGTTCCTTGATAGCCTCTTTATAGTAAAATTGGAGTTCCAGTGTTTCTTCGCATTTTAACAGTTCAAAATAATGACTCCAAGACAAAATGTGAGACACTGTCTCACTTTTTGGGAAAGTCAAATAGAACTTCCTCATATAGATTAAGTTAGAGCGACTAAATCCTTTTCCTTTCAGTCTTGTTAGGTCTTTTGCCAAATTCACGAGTAATTTGTCCCCATATTTTGCTTTGGCGTTTCCCTTTTGCTCAAATTCAACAATATACTGTCCTGTTTTCCAATTGGCATCAAGGTGTTCCTTGTTTACCGCCGTGATTGCTTTGGTTTTGGCACTATCCCACAAATTTGAAATATGTGCGACAAGTTGCACATATTCGGAATCGGTATCTTGTTGAATTAATAAATTCGCATGCTTCTTCATCTGCTGATTACAAATTTTAATTCTTGGGTAAAATTACACAAATTTGTTAAACAGCATCAATGCAACACTGATTTATATTTTGGGGATTTCTTTGTGATTAGTTCTAACCAAACTCTCTCGAAATGTTTTATTATTGGGCATCCATTAAAAAGGGAAATCCTCATTCTTCTCATTTTCCCCTTCAATAAAAATAGGTTTTTCATATCTTAAACGCATTTCTGGAATAAATTCTATAACTTTATCACAATGCGGACAAACTGACATATCCCCGACATAACCATGAAATCCCATTGACCATTCTACCCGATACCACTTTAACGAATCTGATGCCGTACCGCAATCCAAACATACAATATGATTCAATTTAGGAGAAATTTCATCTATTAATTTATCTCGAATTTCTTCTATATCAAGTCTTTCCCAATTTAAGTATGGACCACCTATCATCATATCTCCAATCTGATTGGGTATTCTTTCAATAAGTGAAATACAATTATTTTGAACTTTTATTAGAACAGATTCATCCGCATACGATTGGGGGCTAATTTGTAACACTGGCTGAGAGAACCATTTACACCATTTAATAGTATATAAAACAATAACACCATCTTTTTCACATCGTAAAATCCAATCTTGCCAATAATCAATAATATTTTGACCACCATTAATTGTTTTATAGTTAAACATAACAAACTTTGTTTCTTCTGACATTAGAGGTGAGATAGCTGAGAAATCCCTTCTCAAAAACGCATTTCCTAATAATTCGACATATTTTGTGTCGTCGCAAGAAATAATTTCGTCTGAAAAATGCAATGTTTGATAATACGTTTCTGTGCGAATTTCTTTTGTATCAACACTTTCGAGATGTTTCGATCCATATACATCTATTAGTGTGACGTGTTTTTTATATTTCAAATTATACTCTGCCAATGGCATTCTTTCACCATTTACCACCACCAAATCTGAGCGTAAATATTGTCTGAGTTCCTTAGGAATTGGGCGAGGCTTATCTTTATACCACCAATTTTGAACCAATATAAAGCCTCCTATCAGTAAAACGATTGGCATAAAAACTATTGCTGTCAATTCGGCCAATATGTTTTTATTTCTTTTATGCTTTTTAATTACAAATGGCAGTCCTATACAGATTGACACTACATAAACAAATAAAATAATCTTCATAACACTCATAAAAAAATACTTTCACTATTATCAGTATGCTTGCCTATATTTTTAGCAACTATTTCTTTGGATGTATTGGCGTAACAATATATACACAAATGATTGCATGTATTATACATACCAATATCTTTGCTCAACATACAGCCACATACATTACGTTGCCCTTTGTCTTTCATTTTTTCAGGGGATAAAATAGGTCGGCTAAAATCCATGCCAAACAATGAGTCTCTTTCAGGGAGTTCGCCATAGTTAAGATAATAGAGCAACTCTTTATCATCTGCCCAAAGTTTTTTCATAAGTTCGCCATCAATACAACGATTGTGGGAAATGCCGTATTTGTCGAGGTCTATTTTCTCGCCACATGTGGACAATTCAATGTTCCAACCATCTGACTTCCAACGCTCTCTACATTTTGCCAAACCATCAGCTATTTCATTCATTTGTGCTTGTGTAAATTCTGCATTCTCAATTTCTTCTTTTGTAAATTGATTCGTTTCTTTTACTAAATTATTTTGCACTTTTTTATAGCCAAGAATATCTATGAAACTAAATACCAATTTATCTGTACAACCTTTTAATTGATTGCCAACATTCCAAATCTTTATAAGCAAATCTCTAACAGAAATTTGGGGAGTAACTACCAATGGGTCAAAACGCCAAATGATACGTTCTTTACCAATTAAATTAGATAACTCTTTAAATGTCTCAACTCGTTCTGCTACATTTGGCACATTGGGTTCAAAGCCCTCGTGGTCGTAGTCGTTGAGCGTGAATTGAAAATAATAATGGATGCCACGTTCCTCGAGTTCGTGTAGATACGGAATGAGCGGTTTGGGATTTTTTGTCCAAAATACTACCACTTTGCAATTTGCAAACGAAACGTAGGTAGGTTTCTGGTTAAACGGATTGTACCACACGCAATAACCCGCCCGCAAACGGTTTATAAACCATTTGGCATAAAATGCAGGAATATCCGTTGAGCGACTGGCAGAAATGATTACTGGAGCGGTTGCTTCAACAGTTTCGCCCGATTGGGTGCGGATGGTTATTTTTTCACTCATAGGAAATCAATTGATGTATAATTTCAACAATATCTGTATATTTTCCATTCACATATTACATTTTTTTGTAAAAACACATAATTCAGCGAAGGATTAATATCTATACTTCGGATTTTGGATAGCAACCTATTTTACATTGTATAATTCTTTGAGTTTGTTAATAATCGCTTCTACATTGATTCTTGAATATATGTCAGATAACCATTTAACTTTAGTATTTCCCTTTTTATATTCCAAATAATTATAATAACGTTCTATGGTGTCAGGGTTTTCATTCTTTTTCCCAAAATATTTTCCTTTTTGATTACCTTTTTTAGGTTCTGTATATTCCTCTTTATGATTATTTTGAAACCAAATTAGATCTGAATGAATTTGTTTTCTAATATTTTCGTCATCTGGGAGTAGAACCTCAATATTTTTCCATACATTAGTGTCACAATAAAAGTATCGACCCGTTTGGTTTGTATCTGATTGATTATCGAAAAAATCAAGAGTTTTTTGTGTGTTGTCGGACCATTGCTTGCTTGGTTTTATTTGTTTTATACATTCTTTCCACTTACCCTTTGTCTTAGATATAGGACAACTCTTCGCCAAAAATTCCAATTGCTTTGCCAATTCTTTCGGATTAATTTGATCGCTTTGAAATACCTTTATAGCTTCTGTCCTATAATAATCTTGGGCTTGGGGCAAAAGATTCTTGAAATCATCACATTCAAAAACAGGTATCAAGACCGATGGAACATCGTTGTATGACATTCCCTTGAAATCTTCTGGTTTCTTTGGGGCTTCTGGAACTTTATCAATTTTTTGAGCAGGCAAAGCTTCACCATGCAACTGTCCATGAAATTCTTTGTAAACGTTCCAAATATATTCTCGATCTTGTTTATATAGAATATCAGTAAAATCACGCGTCAAATTGGCAAATCCATTCAACTCGCCATAAAAGGCAAACGCTAGCTTGTAATCGGTCATTTCTTTACTTTGCATAAAAGCAAATAATTTTTCCCAATCTTCACCAGCAAGTATAACCGCAGCTACAGATGATAACAAACCATTATTCCATAGATGTGAAAAATCTTCGCCAGAAATATGGCGTCTCAAGTCATTAAGATACGTTCTGACCGCACTATTTTCCCAATCGTTCTGGAATACTTCTTTTGCCTTCAGTGTTACATTTTTAGCAAATTCTTCTCTATATGTACTAATTTTGCCATTAGTATTCGCAGAAAATGTCTCGTTGAACCAAGCAAGGCAGAGTTTGTTTTCAATATCGGTTGTAACATTTTCGTTTTTTAGAGCCGAAATAATCTTATCCAACACAATCAATTCGCCTTTGTCAGGCTGTAAACAATTTGATTTTGAAAGCATCTGTTGTTTTGCAAATTCGATTTTATTCTTAATCCAACGCATACTTCTGTTCTCAACTTCACCCATTGTTTCTGATTGCAAATCATACAAATAATCTTTTTTGCTTTCAAAATCAGGAATACGTGCAGAACATTTAGTTTGGAATAGTTCACATATTTGCTTCACTATAGTTTGGTTATTTATAATGCCATTTAGTTCTATTAAAAATGGGTTATTCTCATTTAATGAATCGAACAATTCGTCTAAACGTTGATTTTGATACGTTGTAGGCATTTTGTCGAAACTTGACAAAATAGCAGCAAAAATGTTGTGGATTTCTCGTAAGACATTCAAGTATTTTACCGATTTTGAGTTGGTTGAAAGCAATGCACCAATATAATATCCATAGAGCATTCCCTTCATCTTATTTAAGCGTATATCATTTTCTATTTCCTGCTCATTCAATGTACACGGTTCTTCGGAAAGAATAGATTGATACATTGCCAAAGGTTTCTCTATCGTTCTTATACATTTATTTTGGTAAAGCGGTATCATTTTTGTTTCAAGACTATTTTCCGACATTGAACGAGTCACAAGTTCGTCTTGTTCCGTGAAGAAAAAGAAATTTGTTGTTGTTGGGGCAAGATAAATTGTATGATCGCTATATAAAATGCCATTCGCCTGCTTTAGTTTTGTTTCGTCTAACTCAATTTCAATGAGCAACGGATGATCTTCCATGTCGCTTGTGGGGCGTTCAAAGCAACAAAGAGAATCATAAAGCACAATAGCATTTTGAAAAGGGTTTTCTGGTATGGTTTCCCAACGCGAATAACCAAAATCTCGTTTTGCATAGAATGCCTTTGGCGAAATACTTTCGCTCGATAGAATATTATTGAAATTCAATGTCGATGTTGGTATATAGAACTTTTTCATATTAAATCTCCTCCACTACGTCTTTTTCGGTTGTTTTATAAAGAATGCTTGGTACTTCCGACAATGGGAATGGTAAACTACCACTGTACATTACATACAGATTGCGATAAGTACGTGTCATTGCAACATAGAGAGCTTTTTGCTCTGTGTCTTTTCTTTGCGGATCTGTTGATAATGGAACTATATTCGGTAAGAATACTGTCCCAAATTGTAATCCTTTGGCACTATGGTATGTCATTACTTTAGGATTTTCTGTAGTAAAATCAAGAGTTTCGCTTGTTTTGCTTTTTAATTCGTGATTTATTTGGTATTGTTTTAGTTTTGATGATACAGCATCTACATCGTCATTATGAGGCACTAATATGCCCACATCCGAAACAAGACCTTGCTTTATCATTCTTGCTATGGCATCTATTTGTTCATCAAAATCATTATATCTAATAAAACGAGGTATTGCTTTTTCTTCACTTTTATAAATATTTGGGTTAAATGGTGGTAATCCTATTCCTACATGATCTGCGACTCTAGCAACAGGAAGAGGCAATCTGTAATTGTGACATAAATTGAATAGCTCAAAATCTTTTTCGAGTGGGACAATTGAACTTATTCTATTTACAGGCAAAGTATCTTTTAATCCACCATATATAGATTGTGCAGTGTCTCCAAAAAAGAAAAAATGTTTATTTGTTGCGTTTATAAAAGCAGATATTTCCTCCTTTGTAAAATCTTGAATTTCATCTACAATTATATAATCCGAAGAAGGGTATCCCGCTTGCTCAAATTTCCAATGATATGTAAACATCTTGTTCAATCCAAGTTCTTTGCGTCCTGCATTCATATAGTTGCATAATGCTTTTGTGAAAACAATGATTTGATAATCATTAGTCTTCTTTTCTCGTTGAATACGTTGTGCTTTGATCAAGGCTAATACTGATTTTCCACTACCAGCACAGCCCGACACAATACATGATTTGTCAAGTACTGCATGCAATACTCGATACTCGTAATCGTCCTTTTCTAATTCGGACTCTTTTACCATCCAGTCTCTTCTTGGCATAATTCTAAAGTTTAATCATTCTCCAAGCCACTTTACTAACATCGTTTTGCTTATTAGAATGAGTTATTGTATAGATTTGATTATATCCTTCGTTTTGGGCTACAACTCTACATTTTGCTTTTCTCAAACCTTTATCCATCATTTCAGGAAGCCATTCATTTGAAACATTATCTTTAACTGTAATATCTTCCAACAACATCATGCCATCATTCTTCAATTTTGGAGTAAGAAATTCGGCACTATGTTGATATGGATTTTTCTTATCAAATTGTTGTTTTGCTGCAAATTCACAAATAGCTTTGAAAGAAACGATTATATCAAATTTTTCATCCATAAGACTATTCAACACCTCCAATTTCGAGAAGTTTATGTGTATGTGTGCAGGGCGACTTTCTATAAGAAAACGTAATTGCTCTTCACATGAAGAGAGTATTTCTTCGTACACAAGTAAAGCATCTTGATTCCCATCTAACGCCACAATCCTTACTTTCTTCAATTTTGGAAATCTCTCATTTAACAACGTCAATAAACCTATAATTTCTCCGCCTGTTCCACTACCAAAATCGAAAATAGAAATTTCGCTTTTATCGGCAAAACAGTTAAGGTTTTGTTCAAAATATTCTTTGAATATACAATACGCTTCCGCATAACTTCGTGGGAAATATGTGCCAAGATAGTTGAGCGTTTTCTCACGATTGTCGTCAATATTGGTCATATCGGCATACACTGGGTGATAGTGTGCTCCAAGCGTATTGAAGATTAGATTATCGAGCCAATCGGGAAGTTGCATATTTTCTATCTTTTTTCTCCGTCCAACCGCATTTTAGAAAAATGCTTCGGCATGAACTTGGGGTAAAAATAGAAAAAAAATCAATTAAAATGAATCTTAGTTTGCTTTTTGAAAAAAAATGTAACTTTGTGAAAGAAAATGTTACTCACATGAACGATGAAATCATAATTTCGGGACTTACGCTTGCACAAATAAAAAGCAAGGCGCAGTATATTTTGGAAACTGAAGTAATTCCAAAGGCGGAATTGTTTGAAATCCGTAAACGTGAAGGACGTTTAAGCAAAGAGGTCAAAGACATCTTAAAGAAACAAAATGCCTGAATTAACCATTTTTAATGCGCAAAGAATTCAAAGGACATTTTATTGATAACAATTTTCTCACCTCTACCTTCTTACTTTCAAGAACGGCTTCCAAAATTAAGTGAGATTATTTTGAAGGATTAAATGCTTTTTATGTCCAAGCCCACCCAACCGCATAAAAATGCTTCGGCATGAACTTGGTAGAAATATATTGTTTTTATGGTAAATAATTGAAAGTGAATAGAAAAAAAACAATAATCCTGATTTAGCGAAGAATTATCATTCTGCCCCATTCCTTTTTTATGGAACCTTTTGAAATAGGTAGATTTTCCCACGACGATTTACCGTCAAACATCAACCGATAAAAATACACACCCTCCGACAAATCATAGTCTTTTTCCCATGAAACAAGGACCTCATTTGTGCCAATATGCACAGAATTTACTGGTATCTGCGATTTCTTTTGCCCTTGAGCATCTACAATTTCTATATACACTCCTGAAGGAATTTCAGAACCAGCCAATACAAAACGGAACGTGGTGTAATTCATACACGGATTCGGATAATTGTACATAACTGACACCCGATTCTCGAATGAAACTTCAAATTGCACTTTATATTCCTGCGTTGATGCAAAATTTCCTGTAACATCTTGAACCTGAACTCGTAACTCATATTGACCTTCATCTACGAATGTAGGTTTACAAATAACAACGGACTTATTCGCATTGGATTCCTCGGCAATTATATACATAGTGCTGTCAGCAAAATAACATGGAATAGTTTCTTTTGTTTCTACATTTATAAGTGTTATGGTAAACAAACTTGTATCGGAATTTATAGGAAAATACTTGTTTTCATCAAACAAAACCACCCGAATTTCAGGTTCCGCCGATACATTGTCGCCATTCCGCAGATGCCGTCCGTCAACCATAACATCAACCACGGGCGCACTTTTATCCCGCACTACGTAAAAGGTGTGGTACATTACATTGTTGAACCGCGCCGTTTCCTCCTGATAATACACTCCCGTTTCTGGATTTATCGGATTAAATTCAACCTTCAACGTATATTCTCCCACAAATGTTTTGGTGTCAAAAATATTCGTATCAATAACATATTGATATGATTTACAATCACCTATCATTTTATATTCCCAATACACCAATTCATTGGAATTATTCCTAATTTCGTACAACACCATCACACTATCCATATCAACTGGAGCAACGTTACGGGCTGAGATAACCACTTGCGCAGGCTCGCCTTGTTGCACGGAGTCGTTCGAAAACGAAAACGCATATCGTGGCGAAACGGCCAATTCCGCAGTAGGCGTGTAATACACTTTCCAACTATTCATATCAATTGGCGTACGCTCCACATCTTCCATATAGCAATTCAAACGCATATATGGATAGGTATCGGTTGCAATCACAGAATCAATCATAGTTTCCGTTGGAGCCTGCATCGTCATAAATGAATATTCGTGTTCGTTCGACGTTGCCATCAACATCACCACATACGCCTTATCCACTCCTTTTTTCTTCGCATTCCACACCACACTATGGAAATTCGAAGCTGGCCCAATTCTCGGAGAATAAATCGTTCCATTGGTGTAATTCGCATACAAATTTTTTCTGAAATGAATCAGCGCACGGGCGGAATCGCCTACAATCTCCTCACACGTGGTTTTATCTCCTTTTTTCATATAGAAAATGTACGGATAATCGTCGGGGACATTTTTGTAAACCGAAAATCCCAACGAATCCATCGCTTCTTTCAACGACTCATCCCACGACTGGCAATATGGATTTATGTAGCTGTAACACAATATGTAATTTCCATCAGGAACCGAATCAAGCATCAATGTAGCCATATTTTTTTGCGCAGTGGCGTTGTTTGCCGTAAACGCCATATAATAGCGGACCCGTCCGTTTGCCGAAGGATAATTCCGCTGACCATAGTTTGCACGGCTCGACAACCACGGGTCAAGTGTTGCCGAATCAAGCACAATCAGGTGCAACGCAGGCGAATTTTCAGGAAAACCAGTGTTTTCCATCATAGTTTCGTCAATTGCGAACAAGCATTCGTAGTAATCCTTTTTATTTGCCGCATTTCCACGCGTTTTCACCGAAATTTCGTGCGGCAGCGAAAGAAACGCATATTTTTTCGTTGTTTCGTTGTACGACAAATGCCATAACGAATTTTCCATAAACTGACGACGATGAATCTGCCCCCATCCTGTTTTCCCTTCTTCGTATGTAAACGAATATTCGTTCCATTTCAATGTGTCAGAAGATGTTACACGCCAAAAATACGTTGTGTTGTTGATGAGCGTTAGATTCGGCGTCCACGACACAATCGAAGAACCGTCGGTTTGAATTGTTGTTGATGATTTCAACTCCGAATCGTATGTGCAAACGGTATCAATTTCCACAATCACAGCCTTTGGCGGATTCATAGCATCAACCGACGACATATACAAAGTCACTGTGTTTGTTGGAATTATAGCACAATTTGTCGGATAAATCGGCAACATATCGCGCGTGCTGATAAAAAAAGAAATCTCCGTCTCGTTATTACTTTCGTTCAGTTCTTCAACGTCCTGCTCTGGGTCGATTTCCAATTTCAACGTATATTCCCCTGATGCAAAATCTTCCATTGGCAAGTCGTACGACAAAGTATCGCGGCAATACGCGCCATTCACTATTTTTTCAAGCACATACACCTCTCCCTCCAACGATGTGAATGTTGCCCGCAGACTATACGCTGAGTTAAACGCACGTCCGTTGTTCCGAACCACAAAATTCACCGTCATTGTTTCCATATCGGTTGTCAGCAACGAAGGAGTAAAGAATACTGATGTTTCGTCAACCGTCAAATCTGGCTTTTCAAAAGAATGTAATTTCACAATCGGATCGCCTTGCAGGGTAAAACCTACGATTCCATCATACAATTCAGGATACACGAACATTTTATTCGACAAATCATTCATTGTTTTTGCCACACTCGAACCGATTGATTTTCCATAATTTGAATAGGCAATATTTCGCACAAATGCCGAAGAAAACACATTCAAATAATTGGGCACACCCGTACCCACATTAGCCAGAAAACCTATTGAACCGCGGTTTTCCGCAAACGTCCAGATTTTGCTCACATTGTAGTCGTTGTCAGCAAAAATATCTCCCGAGTAACACGAATTTGCCAAAATCAACGGATAACGTCCCTGATTGTCGAATATTGACGGATGGTCAATATTTTGGTCAAAACCGCTTCCCGACGCATGCCCGAAAAATGTTATCAATGCTGTTCCCTCGTTCACATATTTCCGAATCGCCTCTGGCTCAGTAGTTTCGTATATATCGGAACTTTGTTTGTAGAAGGAATGGACATCGGCGCCAAAATATTCGCCACGCAACGATTGCGCATACTGCGTCAAATAACGTCGGAATGTGGTTTGTTCTATGGCTGTGGTGCCTCCTCCAAAATGAATCACATTTTTCATCCACGGACTTGGCTCCTGCGACTCAAAATCTATCACCTTTTGACAGTAAATCTCCACCTCTTTCGGTGTTTCCGCCGACAACCGCCCAATTGCAATATTTGTTCGGATTGATGTGGCACGCGTACTCATTGTGAACAACAAATCACTGGCAGGATTTCCCATCGTGGGAAGCATTAATCGTCCGTACAACGATGAATTATTCCGAAATTCGGAAACGTGGAAACCTTTTCCTATCAAGAAAACATGTTCAGGCAAAATCGACCAATTTCTCAATGCGTATGCGATAAACGATGAAATTGCATACGGATGCGAACGAATACCATACGCAAATTGGTCGTATAATTCATCTATGTCAACCAAAACAACAGTTTGTCCTGTTGATTGCCGATATTGTTTATACAAAGAGGCCTGATTCCATAGTTTTTTGTTGGTTATGATGATATAATCACCTTGATGTTCCGGCAACGAAAAATCATAAAATTTTGATTCCGAACTATTTTTCGATGCAACAGATTGGATTCCAATGATTTTGGAAAACACTTGTTGCGAAATCAACACACAATGTAATTGCTTATGGCAATTCGGCACAAGTGCCACAAATTTACCATCCTGCTCTGAAGTGAGTATGCGCTTTTGTATTTCAGGGCAATACAAAATCGGAACAGAACTGCCCGCATTGAAATTTTCAAATTGCAACAATATGGAATCCCCCTGCGCTATTTCAGGTAATTCAAACATAAACCGAGGTTGATTGTTGCAATTAAATGTGGCTGGATACAGTATTTGCACGTATGACACAGTATTTTTGTCAGCTGCCTTATCATCGGCAAGACTTTGGAATTTCAACGTGGTGACTGCCGTCAATGGCTTTGTGGTCCGTATTGTTTTGTGAATAGCGTCATAATCGTAATAGTTTGTGTCCCAACGAAATGACTCATCTGCCGAGAGCGTAACTATCACATCGTGTTCTGTTTGCGAAAAACCACCAAGTCCAAACGAAATCTCCGACGCTACACCAACCTCCGCGTAATTCGTGGTTATCACACCCTTCGACACGCTTTCGCCCATATCAAAGAAAGCATCTGTCCATCCTTCCGATGGCAAGATATACGAGGACGAATTTGTCGCATTAAACGTAGAGGTATAATTGGAGCGAACTTTCCGCAAGCAATACGGCTGTGGCGTATATTGAGAAAAATTCATTGAGCGTGCCGTATCGTAGCGCGGACTTGTCAGCGTATTGGCAAATGTCAAAAAATACGCCGCTGTATCATTATACAAGCTATATTGCGGATTAAACGGAACACCCGACGAATACACTTGCGCATCAAGCCAGCCCGTGTTGCCGCTTTCCGCATAAAATTCAAAATAATCCGTTGCTCTGAAGATTCCATCCGCCTGTGCCGACACAAACAGCGGAAGAACTTTGCCATCGTGGATAATCTGAAGATTTCTATGGTCAAAATCACCTACGGAAATGCCATTTGCAATCAAATCGGCATACGTTACCCTATACACCCCCTCCGATGTAACAGGAATTTTATAATACGTTTGGGAATAATCAATCCACAAGTTGGAATATTGCCCGTAAACAATACTACTGCAAAAGAGCACTAATATAAGAATGAAGCGCTTCATAGAAAAGATTATTTTGCCTTGAATATTTCCTCTCCATCATATTTCTTCATTTCTTGTTCTTGATAATATACAGGCGCTGATTCCTCTACAGGAGCCGCTTGCGTTCTTGTACGTGGATAATCGTCCTCATCTTCTTCGAAATCCATTGGGGCCATTTCTATAACAGGAGATGGTTTTGCCGCAGGTTTCGTAGGTTTAGGAGCTGGCGCAGATTGTGGTTTCGCAGCTGGTTTTGGCTGTACCGCCGTTTGTGGTTTTGTCTGAACATTCGATGGTTGCGACGCTGGTTGTGAATCAAAATCTTCATCTTCTTCGTCAATGAAAATTATAGCAGAAGAATTACCCTTGCCAGATTTTGGCTCCGCGTGTGTTTCTGCAGGTTCTTCACCTGGTTTATACAACGACGTTCCTTCTACTTCGTCAACCATTTTCTTCTGCGTGGTAATTTCATGTTTGATTTCTTCAAACAATTCATCTTCATATTCAATATCAACCGCAATAATTTCTATTTTACGTTGATATGCCGCAGCAGGACTATATACCGACATCCATTTTTGACGGCGGTCAGAAATGGCGCTGACTTGCTCACCAGAACTGGTGTAGAACGTGTTTTCCGCTTTTACAACACCAATTGGTTCATAAATATATTTCAGACTACCCTTTCCCGATTTTGGTTCGTTGTGCAAGAATTGATTCAAAGATCCATCTTTGAACGACATAAAATAGTTTTGAATACACGAAATACGTTTTTTGGCAACAATTTCGTTGTATGCTAAATTTCCTACAGGACTCGCATATCCCTTAAACGCAACAACTATATCTTGCCCATCGTGCAAAATCACATCCATCAACTCGGCAAACAAAGCAAGTTTTTCATATTCTTCCTGCAAGTCGTTAAAGAATGTTTCCACTGTACGGACATCATATTTATAACGTTCCGATGGGGAATATTTCGTATATTCTTTAATATACTCGTCTTTTTTTGCCATAAAGTCATGATACAGATGTTCATACACTTTATCAGTCACAGAATCCTTAGAACGCGGATCTGGGTAATCATTATCGAAATACAGAGTGATTGGAATCAAGTCGGTGATACGCGCAATAGAACGACGGACCAACGAGTGGGAATAAATATCGTTACTGAACGCTTTCCCAATCAGTTTAACAGATTCCTCGCGGTTCGAGCACCAATAAGCTCGTAATGTATCGCGGGAATATGCATAATACAAATCATTGTACGATGAATTTATCGGCGTACCAATATTCACAGCTGGCGACCAACGGCCACTCTTCAAATCTCCTTTCGAGGTGAATATATCGAATCCGCCCAAACTTGTGTGCCATTCACTACTGAAATACAGCAATGAATCGCGCGAATCGAAGAACGGAGTAACTTCGTCACCAATTGTGTTCACGTTTTTGCTACAATTTTCCACTGCGCCAAAACTACCATCCGAATCCATTTTGGAATACCAAATATCGTAGCCACCCTTTGTCCCCTTTCTGTTCGAAGCGAAGAACAAGTAATCACCTTCGGGAGTATAAGCTATTTGTGGAGTTGTATTGCTCGACTGCGACATATTTATCGGAGCAGGCAATCTGGTGATATTTGAAAATACGACAGTTTCTGGATTAAAATCAGCACGATAGATGGCACAATCGTAACCGATACATTTACTGAAATAAGCCATTTTGCCATCTTTCGTAAACGAAAGGTTGTTTACGTGAGCATCGGGGTCGTCCAATGATTTCACAACTTTAACATCCGACCACGTGGAGTCGCTGTGACGCGTAGCCTGCATCACTTTTGTCAAATAGTTCGCAAAAATGAACGAGGTGTCAGCCAACTTTGCATCCAACGGACGGACTCCGGCAAAGAAAAACAACGAATCATTGTATTGGCACGGAGCATATTCCGCATACATTGAGTTCACATCGAGGTCAGGAATGCGTTTTACTTCAAGACCGACAGACTCACCTACCTTAGCGATTTTCTTTTCTAAAACAGTGATTTCATCCTTCGCTTTTTTCGTGTAATAGTCGTTTTTCGTTTTATTCATTTTGCAGTGGATTTCATACTGAACCTTAGCGGAATCATATTTTCCCTGCAATTTCAACATTTCCGCAAACCAATAGTTTGCCAAGTGAAATGTAACCGAGTCTTCGGAAATAGCAATACGATAATATTTTTCAGCATCAGGATAGTTTTGATAACCACGACACGCCTCAGCACATTTGAATGCAATATTTGGATTATCAACATACGCCAATGCCTTTTCGTAAGCCTGATGCGCTCCAAAATAATTGGCATGGGCGAAACACGTGTCTCCCAATGCTATATACGCTTCGTAGTACTGCTTCTTTCCCTGTCCGAACGACAAAACAGAAACAGACAATACAATCAATAAAACGGAAATTATGCGACTAATTCGATTCATATACTATCTAAATGGATCATTTACAATACCTTCAGGATTTACTAATATCGGCAAACGGCAATTCAACAATTTCAAAGAAAACTCGAAACTATCACCTCCGACATTTTTGGTCGATGCCCATTTGTTAGCCTCACGATAACTTGAAAGAGTTATATCGTAGCTAAATCCAAATTGCAATGTCCAATTCTTATTGATAGGCTTATCGAACGCCAAACCTAAAATCAATGCATCCTGCACGCGATACCATGACCCAATGTAAATAGCATCAATTACCGGTGTGTATTCTCCTACGGCACATTTCACATACGTACCGAAGTTCATCTCGTTATACATTTTTTGGTTGATGTAAATCAAACTTGGCAACAATGTAATCTTAGGAGTTACAGGGCAAACCGCATTCGCATTCATTGAAAAGCGACGATAGTTCTCCTTGCTGTCCTGACTTGCTACAGCCAACCCGCCACCACCATATCCGAACAATCGGAACAAGGTAATACCCATATTGATTGGGAATTTATTCGTAATAAAATATTGGCCATTCAAACCCAATCCCATATCAAAATAGAAGCGTGTGGTATTCTCCAATTCTGAACCGGTGGTATATTCACCTGTCAACGGATTAATATTTTTCCCCACAACCAACTTATCCTCGTTGATGCTCATCAAGTTGAACGCAGCGTCTAAACCAGCCGAAACACGGAGGCGTCCCATATTGTAATGGTAGGCCGGCATAAACTTAATTTGCGTCGTTCCATACGAGTTTTCACCCGAATAATCAGCAACAACCAACGCCCCGAGACCGATAGAGCCGCCAAACAACTGAACTTTTTCCAAATGCTGGTCATACGACATCAAGAACGTGTTATAAGTTCTCCATTGTCCTTTGTAATTCGTGTAAATACGATTATGACACTCATTCACACCCGCAAGAGCTGGATTATAATACAACGGTGCCGCATCGAACTGCGAGAAGTGCGTATCCTGAGCTATAGCAGGCGCTACACCCACCATAAGAACAAACAGCCAAACTATTTTTTTCAAATAATAACGCATTATTTCTTCTATATCTTCAAATATTTAGCAAATATAAAAATAAATTTCTTGAAAAAATGTGTTTTATTAAGAAATAGCGCTTCCATCTTTAATTTTTTTCTCTGTTTCGATAAAATGAAGCGTTCCGTCGGCATTTTCTGCCATCAAAATCATACCCTGCGATTCAATGTTTTTCATTGTCCGTGGTTTTAGATTCACCAGCACACATACCTGACGACCAACACACTCCTCTGGCGTGAAATGCTCGGCAATACCCGACACAACGGTACGAGTATCAATACCCACATTCACAGTGAGTTTCATCAGTTTATCGGTTTTTGGAACTCGTTCCGCCGCCAAAATTGTGCCCATTCTGATATCCATTTTTGCGAAATCGTCGTATGTGATTGTTTCTTTTTGCGGAGCAACAGGCGCATTCATTGCCGCTTGTGTTTCCTGTTCCGCTTTTATTTTTTTCAACCGTTCGATTTGCGCATCAACTTCGGAATCTTCAATTTTTCTGAACAACAATTCCGCTTGAGCTATTTCTTTTCCTTCCTCCATTAGATTCACATTTCCAGCATCGTCCCAAGTGGCACTTGCAAGATTCATCATCTTTAGAATTTTCTTTGCTGAAAATGGCAAAAATGGTTCAAACAAAATTCCGCAATTTGCGGTAATTTGCAATCCAACGTTCAAAATTGTGGCAACACGGGCTTCGTCAGTTTTTATCAACTTCCACGGTTCGGTTTCTGTCAGATATTTATTCCCTACTCGAGCCAACTGCATTGCATCTTTCAACGCATCGCGGAAACGATAGTTTTCGATGTTTTTCGAAATATTTTCCTTCGCTTCAACAATAGCCTGCAAAGCCTGTTTGTCGGTTTCTGTCAACTGACCCTGCGCTGGAACTTTTCCTCCGAAATATTTGTGGGTAAGCACCACAACACGATTAATAAAGTTTCCAAGAATCGCAACTAATTCGTTGTTGTTGCGTGCCTGGAAATCCTTCCACGTAAAATCATTATCTTTTGTCTCGGGCGCGTTCGCAGTAAGAACATAACGCAACGTATCTTGTTGATCTTTAAAATCTTCCAAGTATTCATTCAACCAAACAGCCCAATTTCTTGATGTTGAAATTTTATCGCCTTCCAAATTCAAAAATTCATTTGCTGGCACATTATCAGGAAGAATGTAGCCACCGTGAGCCTTCAGCATTACCGGGAACACAATGCAGTGGAATACAATATTATCTTTTCCAATAAAGTGGACTAATTTCGTATCCTCCGACTTCCAATATTTTTCCCAATCCTGTGTACATTCCTGTGTTGACGTGATATATCCAATTGGTGCATCGAACCACACATACAGCACTTTTCCTTCGGTGTTTGGCAGCGGAAGTGGCACGCCCCAATCCAAATCACGGCTTACGGCACGTGGGTGCAAACCACTGTCCAACCACGACTTGCACTGACCATACACGTTTGATTTCCACTCTTTATGGTCTTCCAAAATCCATTTTCTCAAAAATTCCTCGTGCTTGTCCAACGGCAAATACCAGTGTTTTGTAGGTTTCTTTACAAGTGCCGAACCCGAAAGTTTGCTCACAGGATTTATCAATTCCTCTGGAGAAAGCGACGAACCGCATTTTTCACACTGGTCGCCGTAGGCACCTTCGGCACCACATTTCGGGCACGTACCCATTATATAGCGGTCAGCCAAGAATTGATGGGCTTCTTCGTCATAATATTGTTCGGAAGTTTGTTCCACAAATTCACCTTTGTCGTACAATGTCTTAAAAAAATCCGATGACACTTTTGAATGTAATTCGTGCGATGTACGTGAATAATTTGAAAAACTAATGCCAAATTCCTCAAAAGATTTGCGGATAATTGCATCATAACGGTCAACAATATCTTGCGGAGTACAATTCTCCTTCATTGCTTTAATAGTAATTGGCACGCCATGTTCGTCGCTGCCGCACACAAACACAACATCCTTCTTGTTCATTCGCAAATAGCGCACATATATATCGGCTGGAACATATACACCCGCAAGGTGTCCAATATGAACAGGACCATTCGCATACGGAAGAGCTGCTGTAACAAGGTAACGTTTATATTCTGTCATTTGTGTATTATTTTTTTTACCTTCGCAAAGATATATTTTTTATGAGAATTTAGAACATTCAACAATGATAAGACCAAAATTTTTGGAAGACGGCAATACCATTGCCATTGTTTCCCCGTCGGGACCAATAAAAAGCGATTCGCTTGACTTTGCAATTGAAACAATCAATTCGTGGGGACTGAAAACCTCCATTGGTAAGCACGCATTCGACAAATACGGTGTATTTGCAGGAACCGACGCCGACCGTGCAGCCGATTTCCAGAAAGCTCTCAATGACAAGAAAGTTAAGGCAATCCTTTGCGCACGAGGCGGTTACGGTGCAATTCGGATTGTGGATTTATTGGACTTCTCAAAATTTTTGAAACATCCGAAATGGATAGTCGGCTTTAGCGACATTACTGTGCTTCATGCAAAAATTCAATCTATTGGAGTAGAATCAATTCATGGAACAATGGCAAAAAGTTTTCCCTCTGTCACTGAAAAATCACTTAAATCATTGCACGACACGCTATTTGGGAAATATTCCCAAACGCTCAAATCAACTAAATCGAAATTCAACCGTGCTGGAAAATGCAAAGGCGAACTGATTGGAGGAAATCTTTCAATGTTGTACAGTATGCGCGGCGTGCCGTTTGAATATGACTATACTGGAAAAATTCTCTTTATTGAGGATTTGAACGAATATTTATACCATATAGACCGAATGATACAAAATCTCAAACATTCGGGCATTTTGTCACGAATCAACGGACTTGTAGTCGGCACAATGAGCGGTATGAAAAACGGCGTTGACGAGTATGCTGGCTCCATTGAAGAAATAATCCTCGATGCCGTTTCGGAATACAACTACCCCGTGATGTTTGATTTTCCTTCAGGACACGAAGCTGATAACCAAGCTATGATTTTTGGAACACAACATAAAATGAATGTAGGAGGGACAAGACTTACTGTGTAAGCTATTCTGTTCCATTTCTTTTGGTGGCAAAAGAATTTTGCGATTAAGTGAGAGCAAAGAAAATGTATTTTCTTTGCCGAACGTGAGCAAAATGCCAAAAGGAAACGGAACCCAAAGAAAAGCCACCGACGGACCCGCTCGGCTAAAAATCAACTGCGTTCCACTAAAGGCGTTGAAGTGCCACACTATCGTATAATATAGATTATCGTTACAAGGCACCAACGCCTTTTACGTTTCACTCCGTTGATTTTCTAAACGCCTCTCGGCTCAGTCGGAACGTCGTGCTAACAAAGATTTTCTTTTTGTGACATAGTGTATTAATCTTCATTTAACGATGATGGTTCGCCTTCGCAGATGAGCGTCAAGAAAGTCTTTGAACGGAACGTTAAGAACTCTCGGCTTGGCGGCGTGGGGTTGTGTGGGGGCGCCATCCCCGAGAGTTTAGTGGAGTGAAAAGATTTTTAGCGAAGATGCGGCGGCGACGGCATTCTTTGGTTACTTTCTGTTGCTGAAGACAGAAAGTAACAGAAAAGAAAATCTGAAGTATCTTAATAAAAAAATAGCTGCCCGTTTGGACAGCTATTTTTTTATCTCAGTTGAGTATCAGATTATTTCTTGATGAAAGAACCTGATGCAACACCATCTTCAGTTTCGATGATTACTTTGTAAGCACCTTGAGCGAATTTCGAAGCATTGATTTCGATTTCATCGCCTGCAGCTTCTTCTTGAGCTACAACCTTACCTGTAATCGATACAATCTTGATAGATTTCAAATTGTCAGCCGCAACAGTCACTGTATTGGTAACAACTGATGGATATACCTTCGCATCTATTGCCACTACATCGTCAATAGCGAGTTCGATACCATCAATCTTTTCACCCATGCCTTCAATAGCTCTATACAATCTATTCTTAGCAGCATCTACAGTTTCCTGAGTTGCAAACTCTTCGTAACGAACTGTTTGGGCATCCATCCAAGCATTCTGGAATTCGTTGTACTTGAGTGGAGTGATTTGGCCTTTAGCCCAACCAATTACAATATCACCGTTTTCAACTTTGTTGTAAACTGAGTAAGCACCCCAAACTTCGTCTTCGATCAATCGAATCAACTCTTCTTTGTTAGCACGGTTCAACGTTACTTTCACTTTAATCATTGTTGTGATACCATCAGCCTGAGCTGTGATTGTGACAGTAGTTTCACCATTCTTAATACCTGTTACAACACCAGATTCGTCAATTGATGCAATATCAGGGTCATTGATGTAGTATGACAAATCGGTGTAAGTCGCATTCGATGGAGTGATAGTTGTCTTTACTTGTTCAGTTTGACCCATTTCGATAGTAATATCTTTAGCAGTCAACTGTTCAACACTAATCTTATCAACTGAAATGTCGATGAAACCAGCAACTTCTGAACCATCTTTTGCGGTCGCAGTGATTTGAACCATACCAGGAGCTTTACCTAACACAACGCCATTTTGAGAAACAGTTGCAACGGATTCGTCGCTTGAAGACCATTGTACTGATTTGTCAGTAGCAGTTGCATCGCTAACCTGAGCACTCAAGTTGATTGTGTTACCAACAAACATTTGTTGTGTACCAGAAACCTTGATGTTCTTAACAAGTTCTTTCACATTAACTGTGATTGTGCTTGAAATAGCAGGGTTGTCAACAGATTTAACTGTGATAATTGCATTTTGCACACCATTCAAACCAACCACGTCGAACGAACCATCGTTGTTGTCGAGCACCACAACAGATTCTGAAGAAGAAGATACTTCCACTTCTGTTTGAGTGGTGTTTTCAGGAAGCAATGATACGTAGAACAATCCGTGGCTACCACCAGCTTCAAGATTAATTTCGGATTCACCCAAGTTAATGCGTGTAACCTTGATTGTTTTCTGAACCACAGTTACCAAACATTCGTTAGACTCAACAGCTTTGAAATCATCAGCTGTTGCAACAACCACGAATGTAACACCTGGAGTAGCAGCTTCAGTCAAAGTAACTACGCCTTCTTCGCTGATAGATGCAGGAGCGCCTTCAGTCTTAATGCTCCAAGCGTATTTCTTATTATCAGCATTCATCGGCAATACTTTTGCTTCTTCAAATGTGTATGAATCACCTTCTTCAATAGTGATGCTTTCTGGAATTGTGATTGAAGTCACAAACAATGGGTCTGGATTAACCTTAACAGTTTGTGATTTTTTCATTGATGTTTTGCCATCAGTAGAATTTACAGTCACAATCACATTAACGTTACGTGACAAACCACTTCCGTTCACTACATCGGCATTTGGAGTAAGGATACCATTTCCGTCGATTGTAGCATACGCACCAGAAATTGACCAATCAATAGAAGCTACAGTAGCATCTTCTGGACCTACTATAAGGAATTCCTTCATATCAATTGTTTCAGAAGCGAAGATTTCATATACACCTTCTTCATCGAATGCAACTGATTCAATTGGAACAATCTTATCGCTGATTGTTACCACACATTCGCCTTTCACATCTGAGCCATCGTTTGCAGTAGCAACAATTGTGAATGTGTCACCTGATTTACCAGTTACAGTTACAACACCTTCAGCAGTGATTTCAGCACCTTCGCCCTCGATAGACCAAGTATATGATTTATCAGTAGCTTCGGATACTGTTGGTTTACCCATTGTGTAGGTAGCACCTTCCTGCAATGTCATTGTAGCACCTTCTTTCAATGTAATGCTTGTTACCAATTGTGTCTTAGCAACGATTGTTACATTGATAGTAGCATCTTTTTCAGTACCATCAGCAGTTCTTGCTGTCACCTTGATAGTACCAGTACCATCGTTCAATGTTTCATCAGCAGTTACAACACCTTCACTTGTGATAGTCAAGCCTGATGAAGCAACCCAAGAGTATGTTACTTGAGCGTCAGCTGGTTCGTATGAAACAAGTTCTGCCATATTCTTAGATTGACCACTACCAATTGTAATGGATTCTTCGCTGAATGCAACACTTGTTACAGGGAAGATAACTGTTACCGCACAAGAAGCAGACTGACCTGGAGTGTAGTTCGATGAGACTGTGATAGTAGCTTCACCTACGCTAACAGCAGTAACAACACCGTCAACAACAGTTGCAACTTCTGGAGCAGAAGATTCCCAAGTTACAGCTTGGTTATATTTACCTTCTTTTTCAGTAATGATAGCAACCGAAAGTTTCTGAGTTGCATCCTTAGCTTTCAATGTCACAGTTGAAGGAGATACCTGCATATCAGTTACAGGGCTATCGTCGCAGTCAACAATTGTAACAGCTTTTGCAGATGCTTTTGCAGAGCAGCCGTTTGCATCAGTAAATTCGTAGTTTACAGTAAGTATTGTATTCTTAGCGTAGCTACTTGGAACAAACGAAGTAGCTTCCACATCATTAATTGTAAATACACCTGTACCTGTAGATGGAGCTGGTTCAGCTGTAAGTGAAATTGATTCACCGAAACTTGAACAGAATTCAGTTTCTGTAAGAGTAATCTTCGGTGTTGGCAATTCGTTTACAGTCAACGTAGCCTCAGCAGCGGCACTCGCACAATTTTGTTCAGAGCGTTGTTTTACATAATATGTATAGTCACCTGCTTGAGTAACACCAGTTACCTTTTGAATAGCTTCGTTACCAAGAGCATTGTCGTGGCTATCGTACCATTGCAATGTGCAACCAGCAGCGGCAGTTGCTTTTACAAGGTATTCGTCGTTTTTGCCGTAGCAAGCTTTTGTAGCTTCAACTTCTGGAGCATCAGGAGCTTCGTTGATAGTGTATTCAACACTTACAAAATCAGAGTAGCAACCATTCAACTCAGTACGAGCGTAGAATGTAGTTGTTGCTTCCAAACCTTCAGGAGCATATTTTACAGTAGCTGCGTCAGTTAGAACTGTCTCAGCATTTTCAGCTGAATACCAGAATGCAGCATCAGTTGAAACCAAGTTGTTGATAGCAGCACCGGCACAACTTGCGTTACCTGTCAATGAAGGAGCAGCTGGAGTTGCTTTTACTGTCAATGTTACAGCTGATTGAACTCCTTCGCAGGCATTTGCTTCAGAATATTGAGCAGCAAAGAACTTATATGAACCAGCCGAAGTTATATCCTCAGCTTTTGGTGAGTATTCAGCACCTGTGCCAAGAGATTCACCCTTCGCATTGTACCAACGAATTTCGCTTGCACCGTCGCCAGTAGCAGTCAATGTAGGAATTGCTTGACCGAAGCAGATTGCATCAACTTCAGCAATTGCTACAGGTTCTGTCTTACAGTCAGTTACTTTAATTGTAACAACTTCTGTTTCGCTTTCGCAACCTTCCACTGTATTTGTTACATATACCTTAACTTCTTTTTCAGCTTCAGTAGTCATTTCAGGAGTATATGTAGTAGCCTCTACAGCATCACCGCCTTCAGTAGCATACCATTTAATATCAGCACCTTCAGCCGACAATTCAGGAACATCGGCACCAACTACAATACCATATACTGATTTTTCCAATACAGGAGCAACAGTTTTTACGACATTGATAGTAGCTTCGCCAGCGTTCTTACAGCTGTTTGCGTCAGTTACCGTATAAGTAACTTTCACATCACCTTCGAGACCAGTTGGGTTGAATACACCTGCAGGTGCGTTACCCGACCATGTACCGTCAGCTGGAGTAGCCGTCAATGTTTGAGCATCAGCGTTATCACACATTTTGTTATTGTAGTCGCCGAATTCTACCGTTGGAATATCATAGATAGTTACAGCAACTTCTTTCGAACCTGTACAACCATCTTTAGTAAGAGTATAAGCAACTGTATGTTCTTCAGCCGTCAATTCGCTTGGATTGATACCATCAGCTTCGGCACCATCCAATGTGAATGAACCACCAGCAGGAACTTGCAATGCTGAGAATAACTGAGCATCGTCGTTTTTACAGAATTTCGTCTTCAAACCTTCGATAGTTGGTTGAGGAGTTGTTGTTACTGCAAACACTTCGTTTACAACAACCTCACATGCACCAGAAGTGTATGTATATGTAATAGTTGCAGAACCGTGAGATGGGTCAAACTTACCTTCACTCACATTTGTACCAGACCATTCACCACCTTCAGCCGAAGCCACAAGTGTGATAGGTTCGTCAGTATTACAGATTTTTTCAGGAACTGTAACTGTTACCGTTGGAGCAGCGGTTACAACGAAATCAGCATTATCAGTGTCGCCACATTCTTCTGTACCACGGCTCAACGTGATAGTGTATGTACCAGCACCCTTAGCCGATGGGTTGAATGTGCTACCGCTAATCACTTCGGCAGTAACATCCTTGCCACCAAGAGTAGCAGTCCAAGTAGCATTTGTAGAAACTTCTGCTGTAAGGGCAACTTCAGTAGTAGTAGCACAGAATTCCAATTCAGAATTTGTGATAGTAGCTGTTGGTTTTGCCGTAATGTTCATTGAAACTTCCAAACGTTCGGCACTTTCGCAACCATCAGCAACTTTCGCAACATAGTATTTAGTCACACCCACTGCTGATTCAGCCGTTGAAGCAGGAGCAGATGCCAATGCTTCGCCGCCAGTTGCAGCTGCGTACCATACAGCAGTAAAGTCTGTTTTTGTGGTAAGCGCTGTTGCTGTACCTTGGCAGATAGTCTGCATTTGGTCAACATCATCGGCTGTAGGAGCTTGAGTTGGACAAGTAACTGTTACCGCAATAGTAGCAGATTTTCCACTCTTTTCGTTTGTAAGAGTTATATTGGTTGCACCAACAGCATCACCAGTGATTTTAAGAGAACCATCAGTGTAAACAGCTGTGGCAACACCTTCTTGAGAATATGAAACTGTCATTGATTTATCGGTAGCATCAGCTGGAGTCACACTAACCAAGATTGTTTTGTTAGCACCTAATGCAACCGATACTTCGTCAACTTCAGGTACAATTGATTCTACTTGTTTAGCACCAATGCTGATTGCAATAGTACCTTTAACAGTAGGATCGGCAACACTTGTTGCTGTAATAGTAACTGTACCATCGTCCTCAATTTCTTCTTTCGCAGTTATTTCACCTGTTTCTGTATCCAATTCTATGTAGTCAGCAAAAATAATATCCATTGACCACGTAACTGCCTTGTTGTCAGCATTGTCAGGAAGTACATTTGCCACCAATGTTTGTTTTTCGCCTACAACCATAGAAGCAGATTTGCCTTCTTGAGGAGTAACAGTAATTGATTCTGGCAACTGAACAACTTTTAATTGGAACGGATCAGCAGATACAGTACCTGTTTCAGTTGAACCTGAAACCACTACATCAATAGTTTGACCACCAGTACCTTTCACACCGGTAATATCAATGTAGTTTTCACCTTTATCTGCATCGTAGCGATATTCGAATGTAGCATATTGCGATTCTGCAACAGTTAATGTTTTGTTGGTTGCATTCGTTGGTTCTTCAATAACTTTTACAGAAACTATTTCACCTACATTTACAGTAACTGTGGATTCCATAATTTGTAAGCCTGTTAAGAATACTGTACCCTTAGTGACTTCTATATCAAACGGACCAATCAAAGATTCGCCATCGGTAATATAGATGTGACCAGCAGCTTCGTCAGGCATATTTGCCACTTCCGACAAATCCAATTCTGCTGCGAAAAGACCATCTATTGTTTCTGCAAGGTCAGCAACATTTGCTATTGTAGCCAACTCAACTGCTTTATTACCAAGAACCAAGTAAGCCGCAGTAAACGGACGGTTTGCAACTACTGTAACAACGTCGCGTGAAGTTGCCGCAGTAATATTCTCTGAATCATCAGTAGTATATACTTGCATAATCTTCAGCACTTCTGGCTTGATTATAAAGCTACAAGTTGATTTATCAGAAAGATTATAACTTGCATCAACTGCATAGAATACTAATTCATCGTTCAACTCAAATGTATTCATTAAACTTTCCACATCAACAGTAGATGCTTCGCCACCTTTACAACCGCTTATTGAATAGTAATCAGTGTTTAGAACATCATCGTATGAAGAAATGCTTTCCGAAGCCTTTACAATATATACTGTAGAATTTTCGCTTACCGTAACAGCAACCGAACCATCTTCAGTTACATTGCCATTTGAGCAGTCAACAATTTCTGGAGGAGTTACATCATTAATATGTACTTCCTTCTTAGTTGACAAACTACCTGAAACAGGGTCGTACGCATACGCATAGAAGAATCCGTAGCCAATACCCTTTAAGCTCACTGTTACAGGTGTATTTTCGGTACAAGCAACCTTCACACCTTTTTTGTCAGCACAAGTAGCTTCCAATTCCGAGAACTGAGGAGCTGTTTGCCAAGGAACTACATAGATGAAACCATCGGCAGAACTTGTAGCAGAGAAACTTGCGTCTTCGTCAATACCTACACTTTCTTTGGTAATGCTTGCAGGAACTTTCAATGTTAATGCCTTACCTACCGAAATGTAGTCGAAATTCAATGTTCCGCCATACATTTTTGGTGTATATTCGCCATCAGCATCGTCATCCGTAATAAATCTGAACATTACTGAATATACTGCCGAACCATCTATTTGTTCGAAGTTAAATCCAGTAACTGTTTCTTCCTCACCAAAAGATGTACCAATTGTAATTGGTACCCATTCGCCATTATTTGTTTCGTTTCCAAAATAATCCTTAAGGTCAACTCGATAAAAACCAGTCATTGAACCACTTGCCGTAGCTACCTTGAATGCAACCTTTTCGCGACCATTCGTCATATCAATCACATAGGTTGATGGAGAAATTGTTAAACCACCAGCCCACGATACAGTTGCTTTTTGTTCAACAGCTAAAATACCTTGACCAGCATTTTCAGTTACTTTAGTCACAATCTTACCATCACCTCCAAGTTCAAGTGTGATATAGTCTTCAGCATCATCAAAATCATCGTACCAACCAGTAGATGTGGTTAAACCAATCAAGTTTGCTAATGTGAGATATGCATCCTCACAATCTCTACCATCCACAGACATCAATGCGCCAGAACCATTTGAATAACTTGCTGTCACATCAGTTCCACTAATCGGTTCAGAAAGTGTCAACACAAGAGTTGAAGCATCCCCCACTTTGGTTTCGATTGAAGAAATTGTGTAATCCTGGAAATTATCACTAATTGTAATTGCGCTATATGAGTTTTTATCAGGAACACGCATACCAATAGAGAAGCGCAATTCCACTTGATTCCCATCGTACGACACCTTACCTCCAAGCATATCAACCGATGGATTCGGTGGACACAATTGCAAATAATCTATATATATAGTATAACTTTTTTTAGATCCATGATCACCATCGTCAACATATCGGATTTTTACTCCTGAGTAATCAAATCCTGGGTTATACGTTTGCCAATTTGTCGTAATATCAGACAATTTTATATCAAATTCTGTCCATTCACCTACTTCCAATCCCATTGGAATAGCCGCAAAACTTGCATTATAGTCTGTCATATTATCTATCCACACGCCAATATCTCCACCAGTATTCTCTTTTAAATATACTCTACCTTTTAAGCGAAGACCAGATTTTGACGTATAATCCTTAAATTCAGCTAAATCAGCTGAAGACATCGCTTGTACTTTTCCAGGATATGTCTGCAAATCAGCATTCGCAGTTCCTTTATTCGACCACGAATACACAGGCTGACCTTGGAATGTTTCAGTCACAAACGAACCAGCGCCTTCCCAACTGCCAGCAAAACCAATATTCTTCCCCGAAGCCGCATTCAGCAAATCTAAGCAAGTAACCGTTAAATAATAATTTTGTACCATAGATTTGGTAAATGCCTTAGCAGCCTTGGTACCAGTAGAAGAAGTGATAGTACCACCGGCATACGACAATGTTATTTCAGCTGATGATGCACCAACTATGGCATTAGAGAACGACATTTCCAAAATATCGTCACCGTCGTCACTTATAGCAATAGATTCTGGGCTACCTTTACTTACATTATCAACATATACCGTGAAATCAGATGCTGACGCACCAGAAATTTTTATATCCTTCGACCATTGCACATAAATTGTTGTAGCAACGGTATTGGTATAACGAGCCGTAACGTATGGCTCCATATTTGTAATCTTATCGGTAACAGGGAAATCAGCGAATTTGTCGGCTTTTGAGCCATCGTCAGATGATTTCACCGAAGTACCATTATATGTAACTGTTATAATTGGTTCAGAGATTTCGGAAGGAAGCGTTAAACTTACACGCTTTCCATTGACAGTTACTCTATTTGGTGTAATAGAAGTTGCCGAGGCATCATCCGCATCGGCATACGTTTTTACTGTAAAATCGGAAGCAGTTACACCTGTGGCAATAGCCTTTGAAAAATCAACATACACCACATTGCCATCGGCATTGGTTTCGGCAGCGTCGACAACAGGCAACATATCCCAGAAGTTAGGCATGTTACCTGTCATACACAACATAAACAACAATTGGGTTGTATGAGTGTAATATTTTCCCCACGAATCAGTAGCAGAACCAACCGACCAACTCTTTGTCATATATGAATTATATTTCGAATCAATCATTGATGCCATAGACACACCGCCCTTGAAGCAAGCGTTCTTACCTGTACCCCATGAAGAAAGTGAACCACCAAGACCTGTTCCCGGTGTACCATTCAATCTATAACCATCAACTATATCATCAGGATTCGGATATTTAGATTGTGCCCAATCTACAATTTTTGCAGCAATATCGTATGCGTCCTGGTGTCCATACCATGCATACGCATGAGCCATACGCCAAGGAACACGAACAGCATCGTATCCGAAAATTGATTCAAACTTACCATTAGTCAAACCTGTAAGGTACGAACCATCTTGGTAACACCAGTCAGGAACCAAACCAGTGCTGCCATTTCTTGTTTTCTTAATCAAACTATAGCAGTTCGAGATAACCGACGACCACGAGTGTGTTTGCCAACCTTCCTTACTCTCAACGTATGCGAACAACTGCATAGCGTTGGTAATAAAGTAACAAGGGTTCTTGTAATCATCGAACATATCACCCGGTTTCAAGTGACGGGCGCTGTTAACTTCGTGATTCCAAATAGCAGTAGTCAATGTTTTTGCCTCTTGCAAATAATTAATATCGCCATTGCTACCCCATTGTTTGTGAGCCATCAACAACGCCTGCGCAGCATCAAGGTCGGCATCAGTAGCACCATTGGGATCAATTACCTGAGATCCAAATTCTTTCACCTTCCAGTGCATCAAGCCATTATTGTTTTCCCACTTTTTGTAGTATCGCCACAAACGGTCGAAATCTGCCTGCGTGTTATTTTGGGCATTATCCATATACACAAAGATAAGCATACCGTATGCAATACCTTCGGATACGGAAGCGGAGCCATCTTCACCCTCTTGAGTGAATTTTACACGTCCAAGGTTACCGCTTGTAACGTAGTAATTGCGTTTCCAATCCGTATACAAAGACTGAATTTTGTCTTTTACGGTGGTACCACTTGCCGTATAAATTTCTCCATACGGATACTGATAATTTTGCGGGAACGGATAGTTTTGCGCCGTGGCAATGCCAATCGCTCCCAAGAGGGTTACACACAGTAACAGCAGGTGCTTCCACCAACCTCTTGCCTTTGAAATCTCTGTCTGTTTCATAATTCTATTATTTATAATTACAATCTAATAAGTTTACAAAAATAAAAAGAATTTTTTAAACGACCACTACGTAGTCCCGAAAATTCTTTGTTAATCATAAGACAAGCGAGAAATGAAATACCCTAACCCTATACAATGAATAATTCATAATGTACAATGCACAATTTTTTGAATGCGAAATGCTCAATGCGTAATGCGCAATTCAGTTAGGAGGGAGGAGTTAGGAGTTATGGGGGGGGATGCACAATTCACAATTCATAATGCTCAATGCACAATGCTCAATTATGGGATTTAATGCCGTTAGGCATTATCTATTGGTAGATTAACAGCATCCTCTCATCTTTCTTAATGCCGTTAGGTATTAACAATGCTTAATGCGTAATGCACAATGCTCAATTATGGGTTATAGGTTATGGATTATAATAATCCATAACTCTTAACTCATAATCCTTAATTCGTGGATTATACATAATATAATAATGTATAGGGGAATTATGGTACTGAACTATAGTCTTTGTTTGCACGACTTTCCGACTTAGCTGGTTGGCGTCAAAAAAATCAACGTAGTGTAGCGTATAAAAGGCGTTGGTGCCTAAAACGAAGATGCTCACATTACGATAATGTGGCACTTCAACGCCTTTAGCGGAACGCAGTTGATTTTTAGCCAAGCAGGTACGTCGGCGGCCTTTCTTTGGGTTCCGTTTCTTTCGCCGCCGAAAGAAATGGAACAGAAATATACTATTACAACGTTCTTGAAACTTCTTTTTCTTCGAAGGCTTCAATCATATCACCTTCTTGAATGTCGTTGTAGTTGTTGATGCTCAAACCGCATTCAAAGCCTTTGGTCATTTCTTTCACATCGTCTTTTACCTTGCGCAATGATGAAAGTTCGCCTGTGAAAATCACAATACCATCGCGGATTACGCGCACTTTCGACGAGCGCATGATTTTCCCATCGGTGACGAAACATCCTGCAACCGTACCAACTTTCGAAATCTTGAACACCTGACGAACTTCGCAACTTCCGGTAACTTCTTCCTTGATTTCTGGCGAAAGCATACCTGCCATCGCATCTTTCACTTCGTTGATTGCATCGTAGATGATTGAGTACAAACGGATGTCGATACCCATTTTTTCCGCCAATCGGCGCGCATCAGCAGATGGACGCACTTGGAAACCGACAATGATAGCCTTCGATGCGGAAGCCAACAACACATCGGATTCGGAGATTTGTCCCACAGCCTTATGTTTGATAACAATTTGAATTTCTTCGGTAGAAAGTTTCAGCAACGCATCAGACAATGCTTCGATTGAACCGCCAACATCACCTTTCACAATCAAGTTCAATTCCTGAACATTTCCAATCTTAATCTTACGGGCAATGTCTTCCAGTGTTTCTGGTTTCATTGCGCGCAATTCTTGTTCACGCTGCAAACGTTCGCGCTTGCTTGCGATGTCGCGTGCTTCGCGTTCCGAAGCCATCACGTGGATTTTGTCGCCTGCCTGAGGAGCGCCGTCGAGACCGAGAACCATCACTGGCATTGAAGGACCAGCTTCGGTAATTCGTTGTTCACGTTCGTTGAACATAGCCTTGATTTTTCCAGCGTGCATACCAGCCAAAATCACGTCGCCCACGTGGAGCGTTCCCGAACTGATAAGAATATTGGTGCTATACCCACGACCTTTGTCGAGTTTTGATTCAATAACAGTACCTTGCGCTGGTTTGTTCGGATTAGCCTTCAACTCAAGCATATCGGCTTCGAGCAGCACTTTTTCCATAAGCAAATCGACGTTTTTACCGAATTTTGCGGCAATTTCCTGCGATTGATATTTTCCACCCCATTCTTCAACCAAATAATTCATATTGGCAAGTTGTTCGCGGACTTTGTCAGGATTTGCGCCTGGTTTATCAATTTTATTGATAGCGAAAATAATAGGCACACCAGCGGCAGCGGCGTGGTTGATAGCCTCAACCGTCTGCGGCATCACTTGGTCGTCGGCGGCAACCACAATGATTGCGATGTCGGTAACCTGCGCACCACGGGCACGCATTGCGGTAAACGCTTCGTGACCTGGGGTATCGAGGAAGGTGATTTGACGACCATTTGCAAGTGTAACATTGTAAGCACCAATATGTTGCGTGATACCTCCCGCTTCACCTGCAATCACATTCGATTTGCGGATATAGTCAAGCAACGAAGTTTTACCATGGTCAACGTGTCCCATCACCGTAACGATTGGCGGACGTGGAAGCAAATCCTCTGGTTTGTCTTCAACCTCTTCGATTGATTCCTGCGTGTCGGCGCTCACAAATTGTACTTCGTAGCCAAAGTTTTCCGCAATCATTTGAATTGTGTCAGCTTCGAGGCGTTGGTTCAACGAAACCATCAAACCAATATCGAAACAAGCCTTGATAATATCCATTGCAGGAATGTTCATCATAGCGGAAAGGTCGTTAGCGGAAACCACATCGGTCACTTTCAGGATTTTTTCCTGTTCCTGTTGTTCCAATTCCGCCAATTCCATTTCCTGACGGATTTTTTCCTTCTTGTCACGTGTATGTTTTGAAGTGTTTGTCTTTCGACCCATACTGTCGAGTTTGGTGCGAACATCCTTAATATTACGTTCAACCTCCTCTTCGTTCACTTCTTCGTGGAAGAATCCATGTTTTCCGTGTTTATTTTTGCCACCTTTCGCAGCCTTGTCGAATTTGGTGAATTTGCCTTCCTTGTTGAAATCCTCGCGTTCGTCGAAGCTAACTTTTCCGCTCTTGATACGTTCGCGGTGACCTTTCTTGCTTGGACGGTTGTCAGACGGCTGTGCGTCCAAATCCACACGACCCACAACTTTTGGTTTGCCCGAAACAGGAATTTCTGTTTTTATGAAATTTTCTTCAGGAGCGACACGTTTCTTTTCCTTTGCGGAAGCCTCGGCTTGTTGCGCCGCAGCCTTTTGCTGGGCCATGATTTTAGCCTGTGCAAGTTGTTTTTCCTTACGTTCCTGTTCTTTCTCCTTACGAGTTTTCTTATCAGGACGTGTTTTTTGGTTCAACGAATCCAAGTCAATTTTTCCAAGCACTTTAACCGCTTCGACTTGTGGCGCTGACACTTTGAAAACCTCTTCCTCCACAGGCTCCGGCGCAGCAGGAGTTTCTGGAACTTGTACGTTTTCCTCAACAACCGGTTCCGGCTCAACTACAGGAGCTGGTTCTGGTTCTTTCGGAGCTTTTGGTTTTTCTTCAGCAATTGATTCAGTTTTTTTCTTCTTAACGGGAGTTGTAGGTTTATTCACTTCGGCAAGATTTACTTTTCCTACAACTTTTGGCCGTTCAAGTTCTGGTTTCTTGATTTCAATAACCTCCTCCTTCGGAGCAACAGGTTCTTCATCAACAGGCAACGAAATAGATTCTTTCGCTTTGCGGGTTTCGGACAAATCAACTTCCTGAGCTTCTTGTTTTTTCACCGACTCAGGCTGGAATTCCTTTTTAAGCAATTCATACATTTCGTCCGTAATCTTTGCATTGGGGTCACGGTCGATTTTAAAATTGTTCTTTTCGAGGAAATCCACGATAGTGTCCAATCCCAAATTAAATTCTTTTGTTACCTTACTAATTCTTGCCATAATTTATCAATTGCTTTTTTACTTTATTATTTTGTCAGAATGAAAATTAATCTTCGAACTCCTCTTTCAAAATGCGCAACACATCGTCGATTGTTTCTTCCTCAAGGTCAGTACGTTTCAACAATTCATCCTTGCTTAGACGCAATACGCTCTTAGCTGTGTCGCAACCAACTTTCTGGAATTCTTTGATTACCCATTCGTCAATTTCGTCAGTGAATTCTTCCAAATCCACATCTTCTTCTTGTTCAACATTATCGCGATATACTTCAATATCGTAGCCCGTCAATTGGATTGCAAGTTTAATGTTTGCACCGCCTTTACCGATTGCCAACGAAACTTGGTCAGGCTGCATAAACACTTCGGCGCGTTTTTTCGCCTCGTCGATATTGATTGACGTAATTTTTGCAGGGCTCAACGCACGTTGGATGTACAACTGCGGATTCGACGAATAATTGATTACATCAATATTTTCGTTTTTCAACTCACGGACAATTCCGTGGATACGAGAACCTTTCATACCAACGCAAGCGCCCACTGGGTCGATTCTGTCGTCGTATGATTCCACAGCAACTTTTGCTTTTTCACCTGGAATACGGACGATTTTCTTAATTGTGATCAAACCATCGAAAATTTCAGGAACTTCGAATTCAAACAAACGTTCCAAGAAATATGGCGATGTTCTTGAAATGATTACGAGCGGCGTGCCGTTTTTCATTTCAACGCGGGCAACAACGCCTCTCACCGTGTCGCCTTTACGGAAACGGTCAGATGGAATTTGTTCCGACTTCGGCAAATACAATTCGTTACGTTCGTCGTCGAGAACAAGGATTTCCTTTTTCCATACATTGTAAACCTCGCCGGTCACGATTTCGCCGATTTGGTCTTTATATTTTTCGTAGATGTTGTTTTTCTCCAAATCCATGATTCTCGAAATCAAGTTTTGGCGAATCGACAACACTTCGCGGCGTCCGAAATCCTCTATGCTGATTTTATCGGTAACATCTTCGCCGATTTCAAAGTCTTCGTCGATTTTTTGAGCGTCAGAAAGAGAAATCTGACTCAGCGCATCTTTAAAATCCTCGTCGGCAACCACTTCACGGTTGTGCCAAATTTCAAAATCGCCTTTGTCAACATTTATAATAATGTTAAAACTTTTCTTGATAGCTTCATCATCCTCGATGTTGAACTTACGTTTTAACAAATTACTTAAAACCTCTTCCAGAATTTTCTGCATAGTAGGACGGTTGATGTTCTTGTCAGTCTTGAATTCTGAAAAAGCTTCCGCTAAATTTTGATGTTCTACTTTCATCGCTTTACAATTGTTTTTTTGATACTTAACGTTTAGATTATTTTATTTTTGAACAGAATTACACATTCAGTTTTTTGAATATCGGCGAATGGTATTTCCGTTGTGAATTCCATTTCTTTTTTCTTGTTTTTTGGCGGCACTTTCACCACATCGATGTGTTTCACCGTAACCGATTCGTCACCCACTGCAAGCAATTCGCCTTGATATTTTCGTGCGGCGGTGGTCACAGTCACCATTTTTCCGATATTCTTCAAATATTGGCGGCGAACTTTGAACGGCTCCGACAAGCTTACTGACGAAACAGTCAGTTCGAAATCCTCAACATTGCGGTCGAGGTTGCTTTCAATGAACTGGCTTAAATTCACGCACGTGTCAATGTCAACCGACGAATCAGCGTCAATCTCAACCATTATCACATTTGCCGACGAAATTGAGAGCGACACCAAAAACATATCAGTCCCTTCAGTGAATTTCGCTACCAATGATTCTATTTTCTCTTTTGCTATCGCCATTATAAATTACCACAAAAAAAGAGGGGACATGTTCGTCCCCTCAAATCAAAATTTCACACCGCAAATATAACTAATTTTCGTAAAATCAAACGTTTTTGCAAGTTTTTGTTTATTTTCGGCAACGATTTCTATAGATTTTGACAAAATGAAATTGATTAACACACTTATTTGCATCTGTTTGGCATACTGTGGATATGCCGCTGATTATACTATTTCGTTGGCTGTCAACGGATTCGGTGGACAGAAAACATATCTCACAAAAGTTGAAGGCGACCTTGCAATTATCACCGACACGCTCACCGCCGACCGCTACGGTTTGTTCAAAACCACATTTACCGACGACAACGAAACGGGATTCTACAAATTCATTTTTCCACAACTGAACAACGCCGAAGTTCCATTCATATTTAATAAAGAGAATGTTGCAATTTCCACCGAGGCAATCAATCCGAATGCGTACATACAAGTAATGATGTCGAGGGAAAACGACTTGTATTACCAATTCTTGAAGAAAAATGCCATATTCACCAGCCAAGTGGAATTGCTTGAGACCATTTACGACAACTACATTGGCGACGAATTCCGCGGGCAGGCGGAACAGGAATATCTCCGCCTGATTCGGCAATATTCCAGCGACATGGCAAGTTTTTACGAACGGGGGAAAGGCACGTTTGCGTGGAAAATCATAAAATCGTCAGCCACACCAGCTCCGCCTATGCTTCTTTCGCAGTCGGAAAAAAATGCCTTTTTGAAAGCCCATTTTTTTGATGATGTTGATTTTGCCGATACATCGCTCATCAACTCCGAAGTGTTTACCGCAGCGGCAATCCATTATCTGTCGGTTTTCACGCAGCAAATCCAGCAATCCAACAAAAACGCCATTTTTATGTCGGCAGTTGACACAATTTTAGACAAGGCTTCGGTGAACGAAACCACCTATGAATTCATTGTGAACTACCTTCTTGGTGGATTCGAGTCGATGGGCGCAAGCGAAATCGTGGCGTACATTTCACAAAAATATCTTGCTGAAAATTCATGCAGCAACAATGAAAAAACGACATTGCAACGGAAGGCTCTCAGCAATACAGAACTTGCCGTGGGCAAACAAGCGCCACTCGACATTCTTTCGGCAATGAACCCGAAAAAAGACATTGATTTTTCTACCGAAAACATAGCGTTGGTATTTTGGGCGACGTGGTGCGGCCACTGCGTTGAGGCGGTGCCACAACTTGTTGAGCACTATGCGGAATTGTCGAAACCAAAATACAAACTCATAACCGTGTCGCTCGACACAACCACTAACGACTGGGAAAATTTCATCAACGAGCATCCAAAGTTCAACAAGTCACGCAATTTGATTGACACCAACGGTTGGGACGGCGAACTTGCCGAGTCGTACTACATCTACGCAACCCCGACTATTTATTTGATTCAAGCGGGGAAAATCGTGGCGAAACCTGTCGAAGTCAATGAATTTTTCAAAACTGTAACTCGGCTGAAATGGGAATAAAAATACTTCGATACACGCCTACAATTCTATGGTTTACAGGGATTTTGGTGGCAAGTTTTATATCGTCAAGCCACATCAGCCCCAAACTATACTTGTTTCCACATCAAGACAAAGTAATACATGCGTGTATGTATTTGGGATTAGCCTTTTTATTTCTTTGCAACAGCCGCCATTTCTTTCCACTCACACTCAAATTCATCGGCATTTCGGTCGTGGTAATCTGCATCATCAGCGGCACCATAGAAATTTTGCAACCAATACTCAGCAACCGCTCCAACGACATGTTCGACCTTGTGGCAAACAGCACAGGCGCAATTTTGGCAGGCGGAATTGTGTACGGGGCGAGAAGGAAGTTGGGGAAAGAATTTTAAACATACATTATTATAAACAAAAAACGCAACACTTATTCAGCATTGCGTTTTTGTTTTATTAATCTACAATGATTAGTATTTGTAGATATCCGATTTATAAGGGCCTTCGATAGGAACGCCAAGATATTCGGATTGTTTCTTGGTAAGTTTCGTGAGTTTCACGCCAAGTTTGTCAAGGTGAAGACGGGCAACTTTCTCGTCGAGTTTCTTCGGCAAGGTGTAAACCTTGGTCTCGTAATTCTTGTTGTTGGTGAACAACTCAATTTGTGCCAACGTTTGGTTAGTAAACGATGCCGACATCACGAAACTTGGGTGTCCTGTCGCACAGCCGAGATTCAACAAACGGCCTTCCGCCAAAATCAGCACGCTGTGACCGTCGGGGAACGTCCATTGGTCATATTGCGGTTTGATGTTTTTCTTTTTGATGCCTGAAACTTTAGCCAACTCAGCCATTTGGATTTCGTTGTCGAAGTGACCGATATTGCCCACGATAGCCATATTCTTCATCTTGCTCATGTGTTCGGCAGTAATGATGTCGCAGTCGCCAGTGGTCGTAACATATATATCACCATATTCCAAAGTGTCTTCAACCGTAAGCACTTGGTAACCTTCCATCGACGCTTGCAAAGCACAAATTGGGTCGATTTCCGTAACAATCACACGTGCGCCTTGTCCGCGGAGCGATTGTGCGCAACCTTTACCAACGTCGCCATAGCCGCAGACAACGGCAACCTTGCCAGCCAACATCACGTCGGTGGCACGCATAATGCCGTCGGTCAACGAGTGGCGGCAACCATACAAATTGTCGAACTTCGATTTAGTAACCGAGTCGTTCACGTTGATGGCTGGGAACGGAAGAATGCCCTGTTCTGCCATTTGGTATAAGCGGTGAACGCCAGTGGTGGTTTCTTCCGAAACGCCTATGATATTTTTCTTTTTGTTCGTCCAGAATTGCGGATCCTGCTTCATTGTTTCGCGGCACAAATCAAGAATCACGCCCCATTCTTCGGAATCCGTCTCAGGGTTGAAATCAGGCACTTTGCCAGCGGCCTCGAACTGCGAACCACGAACTACGATGAGCGTAGCGTCGCCGCCGTCGTCAAGAATCATTGTAGGACCAGAGCCGTCAGGCCACGTCAGTGCTTTTTTCGTGCATTCCCAATATTCTTTCAGCGTTTCGCCTTTCCAAGCGAAAACGGGTGTACCTTTCGGATTGTCGATTGTGCCGTTTTTGCCAACCACAACAGCGGCGGCGGCATGGTCCTGCGTAGAGAAAATGTTGCACGAAGCCCAACGCACGTCGGCACCAAGTTCCACCAATGTTTCAATAAGAATTGCCGTTTGCACCGTCATGTGCAACGAGCCGCTGATTTTTGCACCAGCAAGCGGTTTTTGACCTTTGTATTCCGCACGGAGAGCCATAAGTCCCGGCATTTCTATCTCAGCCAAATCAAGTTCCTTACGGCCCCATTCGGCCAATTTGATGTCTGCTACTTTGTATTCCATAGAGTTAGTTATTTCCAAATAAATTATCGTTCAAAGCTATCAATGCTTTTTCTTTGTTTTTCGTGTCGATTAGCACCGAAATGTTGTGGTCGCTGCCGCCATAGCAAATCATTCGTACCGAAATGTCTTTCAATGATTTAAGCACTTCAGTAGCATGACCTTGTTCTTCGGCAATCATATTACCAACAATGCAGATGATAGTCTGGTCCTTGTCGATTTCCACCGTTCCCAATTTTTTGAGTTCATCGGTGATTTGCGCCAAATAGTCAACCTTGTCGATTGTAAGCGAAAGGGCAACTTCCGACGTGGTAATCAGGTCGATAGGAGTCTTGTATTTTTCGAAAATTTCGAACACGCGGCATAAAAATCCGTATGCGAGCAACATTCTTCCCGATTTTATTTTGATAGCTGTCAGACCATCTTTGGCGGCGATTGCCTTGATTCCCGTACCTGTTACCTTATTCGAAATTGTAGTTCCTTTTGCATGTGGTTCCATAGTGTTTTTGAGCAACACAGGAATATTTTTCACTTTTGCGGGAAGTACGGTCGAAGGATGGAGAATTTTCGCACCGAAATATGCCAACTCTGCCGCTTCGTCGAACGACATTTCAGCGATTGGGTGCGTGTTTTTCACAATACGAGGGTCGTTGTTGTGGATGCCGTCAATGTCAGTCCAAATTTCAACAACGTCGGCGTTGATTGCAGCTCCAATGAGCGATGCGGAATAATCGCTACCGCCACGTTTTAGGTTGTCAACCTCGCCTTTGTCGTTTGTGCAGATAAAACCTTGCGTAATGAACAGCGTAGTGTCAGGATAACGTTGCAGAACTTTTTTCAGTTCACTTTCGATTTTTGTCATCACAGGTTCGCCGTCGCCGTCAACAAACATAAATTCAAGCGAGTTGAGCAGAACCGAAGGAATATTGTTTTCTTCGTGATAAAGTTGCACCAAATTGGTTGACATAATTTCGCCGCGTGCGAGAATCATTTTTTCCGCCTGAATGTTGAATGGTTTATGGGCAAACGAGCGTACCACGTCGCATTCACGGGTGATGATTGCCTTCGCCTTAGCGCGAAATTCCTGCGTCTGCAACAGACCTTCAATCACGCCGTCGTATTTCTTTTCCAACGCCGAAATCATATTCGACGCGCCGTCGTCGTTACCTTTTTTGTAGTAATCCGAAATTTCGACCAAATTGTTGGTAGTTCCCGACATTGCCGAAAGGACAACAATCTGCTTGTTTCCGTCGGTAATCAGTTTGGAAACATTTTTCATTCTTTCAGGCGAACCAACCGAGGTTCCACCGAATTTCAATACTTTCATAGTCATATTTTTAGTGTCGCAAATGTACAAAAATTGCGAAAAGCTCAATAAACAATGATTATTTTTAACAAGGATGTTTTTCGAAATTACTATCTTTGCTCAAATTCTTATAGGTATGATATACTTAACGCCAACGCATTGGAAAGACTATCGTTTGATTGATTCCGGCAATTTCGAAAAATTGGAACAATTCGGTTCTGTTGTGACCCGCCGTCCCGAACCGCAGGCTGTGTGGGACAAATCGCTTTCGGAAGCGGAATGGCAAAAGCGTTCCTCAATTGATTTTGTTGCCCGTTCGAGCAACAGCGGCGATTGGATTAAGCATAAAAACATTCCCGATGCGTGGAATTTAAAATACGACTACCTGAATTTAACGTGTAACTTAAAATTCACCTCGTTCAAACATGTGGGAATTTTTCCTGAACAAGCGGTAAATTGGGATTATATTTCAGAAATCTGTTCGGCAAACAAAGGCCTGAAAGTGCTGAATTTATTCGGTTATACGGGAATTGCTTCGGTTGCTGCCCGTGCCGCAGGTGCCGACGTCACACACCTTGATTCGGTGAAACAAGTGGTTTCATGGACAAAACAAAACATGGAATCGTCTGGACAGGACAACATTCGCTGGATAGTGGAGGATGCCCGCAAATTTGTGGCGAAAGAAGTAAAACGTGGCAATCTTTACAACGGAATTATAATGGACCCTCCGGCATTCGGCCGTGGCGCAAATGGCGAAGACTGGAAACTCGAACGCGACCTGAATGCCTTGCTGAAAGATGTGGAGAAAATTCTTGACAAAAACCGCTATTTCTTTATTCTGAATACGTATTCTTTAGGATTTTCGGCTTTCATTCTCGAAAATTTGGTGAACGAAATTTTCAAAAATCATACAACCCAAAAGGAATTCGGCGAGCTGTACCTTGAAGACGATTTCAAGAAAAAATTGCCACTCGGCGTAATCGCACGGTTCTCGAATTTGAAATAATAACAGAGATAACATTCTGATTCAAACATCATTACGGCATATTGTTATGACATACGACAAACATTTACTGTTAATAAAATGTGAAATGTTTGCGGAATGTAAAAAAATTCCTATTTTTGCCTGCTAAATTTTTAGTATGAGTCGGACGAGGGATACATATACGATTCCGTTGCAGTCGCTGAAAGAAGGGGTGTTCGACGAGGTGCTGGAAATTGGCAAAGAGTTCATTGAAGCACAAGAAATGGACGGAGTGTTCGACGCCGACATCCGCGCCACGATTCATTTTGTGAAGCAGAAAAACCTGCACACGCTTTCAATCGCAATGAAAGGAACTGTTTCGGTGGCATGTGACAGATGTTTGGACGTGTTTGCCCTGCCAATCGAAATGAGTCAGGATATGATAGTGAAAATTGGCGAAAAGGACGACGAGCTTGCCGACGCGGAAAACGTGATGGTAATCGCTCCTGACGAGACGGAAATTGGAATTTCGCCGATTCTCTACGAAATGATAATGCTCTCGATTCCATTGAAAAAAGTGCATCCGAACGAAAAAGATTGTAACGCCGAGGTGGTTTCGTATCTGAAACAATCGGCAAACAATAAAACAAAACAAGAATCAACGGATCCCAGATGGGATTCATTAAAAAATATGTTTAAAAATTAAAATAATAATAAGATGGCACATCCTAAACGAAAAGTCTCGAAAACAAGAAGAGACAAAAGACGTACACACGACAATGCAGTAATCCCAACATTGAGCAAATGCCCAACAACTGGAACTGTACACCGTCGTCACACTGCTTACGAAGTAGAAGGCAACCTTTACTACAACGGTAAATTACTTATTGAAAAGCAACAAGTTGCCGAATAATAACCAAAACCTCTTTCTATGAGAATCGGTATTGACGGTATGGGTGGCGACTTTGCCCCCGAAAACGTTGTGATGGGTGTTATACAAGCAAGTACTGTCGTTTCGAGCGACAGCACTATTGTTGTGTATGGCGACCAGAAAAAAATCGAGGCAATATTAGAAAGAGAAAAATTCTCGGGTAACAATGTGGAACTTGTCAATGCTCCCTCGGTAATCGGAATGGGAGAACATCCGGCAAAAGCATTCCAACAGAAACAGGACTCAAGCATCACGGTTGGTTTCAAGCATTTATATGCTGGAAAAATTGATGCATTCGCAAGTGCGGGCAGCACCGGCGCAATGATGGTCGGGGCTGTTTCTGTTATTAAAGTTATCCAAGGAATTATCCGCCCGAGCTTGGTGATGTCGGTGCCGAAACTTGATTCCGACCGCTACACCACACTGCTCGACGTGGGGCTGAATTCGGATTGCAAACCCGACGTGCTTTACCAATACGGTCTTTTGGGCAGTTTGTACGCACAAAACTACTACTCTATCGAAAATCCGCGAGTACGACTGCTCAACATTGGCGCGGAAGAAAAGAAAGGAAATCTGCTTACCCAGGCAACCTACGCATTGATGAAGGAATCAAAGGATTTCAATTTCTGCGGAAACATTGAAGGTCACGAATTGTACAGCGACAAAGCCGATGTGATTGTATGCGACGGTTTTACAGGAAACATTGTGCTGAAACAAGTTGAGGCAATGTACGGCATTTCAAAGAAATTGGGCATTGAACATAAATTCTTCGAATACTTCAACTACGAAAACCACGGCGGAACACCAGTTCTTGGTGTGGAAGCGCCTATCGTAATCGGACACGGCGCATCGTCGGCAAAAGCCATAAAAAATATGGTTCTTCAAACCGAAAAATTGATTTCGTCACAACTTACGGCGAAAATCAAAAAAGCGTTTGAATTGTAAATATTCTCGATTTAATTTGTCGCTCTCATTTATTATTTATATCTTCACGGAAATTTCTAAATTGAATTTCTATGAAAAAATATTTTTTGACTGCGCTTTTTGCAATGGTTTCTTTATTATTGGCAAGTTGCGGTAAGGAAAAAGATGATGTTACACCAAAATATGCGGTAGCATTTGATTTGCAAGGCAAAGGCACAGCCATTGACACAGTTTATTTGGAAGACGGCTCGTTAATAGTAAAACCAGAAATTCCTGTTGACGAATATTATGTGTTCGATGGCTGGTACAAGGAAATGGCATGCGTTACGCCGTGGGATTTCGAAACGGATAAAGTGTTGGGTAACACCACGTTGTATGCGAAATGGGAAACAAAAGAGCACTGCGTTGTGATTTTCAAGTCGAATCTAACTACAATCGCTTCGACAAAAGACACGGTTGACTATGGTTCTCTTGTTGAAAGACCTGCCGACTTGGAAAGCGATGACTATTATTTCGATGGATGGTACAAAAATTCAAAATGCACGGAAAAATGGGACTTCGACAATGACCGTGTGCTGGAAAAAACAACTCGAATCTACGCAAAATGGAGTACAAAATATAATTTGTACGGTTCGGAAATTTACTCAAGAAGTACGTTCAAATATGGCCGCTTTGTGGCTCGTATGAAAATGGGCTACACTCAGGGCAGCGTAAGTTCTATGTTCATATATTACAACAACTCCGACGTTGCTGGAAGCAAGCTCTGGAACGAAATCGACATTGAAATTGTGGGAAAAGATTCCCTGAAATTCCAATCGAACATTATTACGGGCAACCGCAATGCTAAAATCACCAGCGAAGAACGCCATTCGCTCTCGCCTGCGGCTGCGTTCAACACTGATTACCACGAATTTACGATTGATTGGACTCCAGATTCAATTGTGTGGTATGTTGACGGTGTGATAATGCGTTGCACAAAAACCAATGAGGCTGGAACCGACCAAGTTACGGCTCTCACGGAAGTGCAAAGCCTTCGTTTCAACTTATGGGCGAGCGAAGTTGAAGAATGGGTTGGCGTGTTGAAACCATCAAATCTGCCAATTTCGCAATATATTGACTATGTGAAAGTTTATTCGTATGACACCGAAACGAAAGAATTTTCGACAGAACCTCTTTGGGTTGATGACTTCGAAAGTTTTAATGTCGAACGTTGGGGTAAAGGAGATTGGCCTATCGGCATGGTGAGGTTGAAGCCAGCCAATGTTGAAGTAAAAGACGGCAATCTTGTGCTGAACCTTACCAAAGAACTTATTTCACGGTAATAGCATAGAATTTTCGTGGAACACGAACAGCAATATATTGATTTCGAGCAATTGCTGACGGATGCGGGCATCCGTATTACCGCGGTACGGACGCTAATTTGGCGGACAATCTCCACTAAGACTTCAGGTGTATTTTCACTTGCCGACACCGAAAATTTATTGCCGACAATAGACCGTTCCACGCTGTTCCGTGCACTATCGTTGTTTGCAGAAAAACACCTTCTGCACGAAATAGATGACGGTTCGGGGACGCAGAAATATTGTATCTGCCATTGCTCCGATAAAGAGCATCACCACGGACACATACACATATCGTGCGTGGTGTGCCACGAAACATTTTGTATCAACGAAGTGGAAATTCCGTCGGTGCCCATTCCCGAAGGTTGGAATGTGGAGGAAGCGGAATATGTGATAAAAGGTGTTTGCCCAAAATGCAGAGGGAAACGATTGGCATAGCACAAATTTTTCAAACCTTTTTTACAATAGAAACCCTGCGATTAACCGAAAAGATTTATTTTTGCTTTGAAAATATAGTACGATGTCAAGTATTGTCAATTTGAACGGTGTGAAAAATAGTTTTTCGCTGCCACTGCAAATCATAACAGCGGCTCTGCTGCTGATGCAGGTGTTTTCCTTTATTATCATTTTGTATTTGTGCGGCGGTTTTCCGTTCCACCTTGCAACATTCACAAGCACAATAGGTTTTGTTATGCTTGGCATTGCGCTATTTTTCGCAGCTTGGAACATCATTGCATTAATTCAGCGAAAACGGCAAATCAACAAGGCATCAACCACTGAAGAGAAAGAGAATATATTCAAAGCATCGACGCTGGTTCGCTTTGTTACGATGAACATGCTGTCAATTGTGGCTTTGCTGTTCGCGCTGATATGGAAAGATTTTTATTTCCTTATATTTTTTGCGGGATCTATTCTTTGGCAAGTGGCAATGTTCCCAACCAAGACTAAGATAGCGATGGCAATCAACTACGAAATTGAGCAGCCACAAACAGAAGTGTCAGCGGAAACAACCCCGACAGAGCAAAAAGGAGCCGAACAGCCACAACAAGATAACATACAGCTATGAAAATAGGTTTTGACAACGAAAAATATCTAAAAATCCAGTCTGAACACATTAAAGAACGTGTTTCGCAGTTTGGTAATAAATTGTATTTGGAATTTGGCGGAAAATTGTTCGACGATTACCACGCAAGCCGCGTGCTTCCTGGTTTTCAGCCCGACAGTAAGCTACGGATGCTGATGCAGTTGAGCGACTTTGCCGAGATTGTGATTGTGATTAGCGCGGTTGATATTGAAAAAAACAAGATGCGCGAGGATTTGGGCATCACCTACGATGCCGATGTGCTCCGTTTGCGTGGCGAATTCGAAAGTCGTGGCTTGATGGTCGGCTCGGTTGTCATTACCCATTACAAAGGACAAGAAAGTGCAAAAGCATTTAGAAACCGTCTTAAACGGTTGAATATCAAGACATATTATCATTACATCATTGACGGATATCCATCTAATGTCGCACTGATTGACTCAGACGAAGGATTTGGTAAAAATGATTACGTGGAAACATCACGTCCGTTGGTTGTTGTTACCGCCCCGGGACCGGGCAGTGGTAAGATGGCGGTGTGTTTGAGCCAGCTGTATCAGGAAAACAAACGTGGAATCAAGGCGGGCTATGCAAAATTTGAAACATTCCCGATTTGGAACATTCCGTTGAAACACCCTGTGAACATTGCCTACGAGGCTGCCACAGCCGACTTGAACGATGTGAACATGATTGACCCGTTCCACCTTGACGCATACGGAAAAACCACGGTGAACTATAACCGCGATATTGAAATTTTCCCTGTGCTGAACGCAATTTTCGAAGGCATTTACGGCGAAAATCCGTATAAATCGCCAACCGATATGGGCGTAAACATGGCTGGAAACTGCATAATCGACGATGAAGCGTGCTGTCTTGCCTCGAAACAAGAAATAATCCGTCGCTACTATTCAGCCACAAATAAATTGGTGGAAGGCACGTGCGACGAAAGCGAAGTGAACAAGATTGCATTGTTGCTTCAACAGGCAAAAATCACCACAAACGACCGCAAAACGACCATCGCTGCCAAAGAACGTGCGGAAAAATCGAAAGTGCCGTCAGCGGCAATCGAACTTGAGGACGGAACCATCATCACGGCAGAAACCTCGTCGTTGTTGGGCGCTTGTGCCGCATTGATACTGAATGCGATAAAACATTTGGCACACATCGACCATCAAGTGAAACTGATTCCGTCGGAAATGATTGAGCCAATACAGGATTTGAAACTTTCGTACCTTCATGGAAACAATCCCCGCCTGCACACCGACGAAGTTTTAGTGGCGCTTGCAATGCTCAGCCTCAACGACGAAAATTGCAAGAAAGCAATTTCACAACTACCCAAACTAAAAGGCTGTCAGGTACATACCACCGTAATGTTGAGCGAAGTTGACCGAAAAATTTTCCAAAAACTCGGCGTGGATTTCACCAGCGAACCAATAAAGAAAAAATAAAAAACAAAGATATATGTCAACAGCAAATACAATTTCAGAAAAGGTTGTCACCACCCACGTGTTGAGCGCGATGAAAAGCCGTGGCGAGAAAATTTCTATGCTTACGGCGTACGATTATTCATTGGCGAAAATACTTGACCAAGCGGGAATTGATATCATTCTTGTGGGCGATTCCGCCTCGAATGTGATGGCTGGAAATATTACCACGTTGCCAATCACGCTCGACCAAATGATTTATCACGCCGCTTCGGTGCAACGCGCGGTAAACCGTAGTTTGGTGGTGGTTGATTTGCCGTTTGGCACATATCAGGGCGATTCACACGAAGCTCTGCACTCCGCAATCAGAATTATGAAGGAAACGGGCTGTAGCGCAGTGAAATTGGAAGGCGGCGAGGAAGTTGTCGATTCCATAAAACGTATCATTACCGCAGGAATTCCTGTGATGGGACATCTGGGACTTACTCCTCAATCAATCAACAAATTTGGAACGTATGCTGTTCGCGCACAGGAAGAAGCCGAAGCGAAAAAACTCATTTCCGACGCTCACAAATTGGAAGAAGCAGGCTGTTTTGCCATTGTGATAGAAAAAGTTCCAGCAAAATTAGCCGGGAAAATCGCAAAAGAGGTAAAAGTGCCTATCATAGGCATTGGAGCAGGCGGCGGCGTTGACGGACAAGTGCTTGTGCTACACGATATGTTAGGAATCAACAAAGATTTCTCTCCACGTTTTCTTCGTCGTTATGCGGATTTATTCTCCGTGATAACCGAAGCCACAAGAGGATACATAGCAGACGTGAAATCAGGCGATTTTCCTAACGAGAACGAGCAATATTAATGGATTTCCAAGTTTTATACGAAGACAATCACATATTGGTAGCCAACAAGCCGAACAATATGTTGGTGCAACCCGACACAACTGGCGACGTAGCGTTGGAAGACTTGGCTAAACAATACATAAAAGTTAAGTACAACAAGCCCGGAGCAGTGTTTTTGAACGCAGTCCACCGAATTGACCGCCCAGTAAGCGGCGTGGTGGTGTTTGCCCGTACAAGCAAGGCACTCACCCGTTTAAACGAACAATTCCGCTCAAAAGAAGTGAAAAAAACATATTGGGCGATAGTGAAAAATCGTCCTACAATAGAGTCGGCGACGCTTGAAGACTACATTCGCCGTGATGCGCAAAAAAACAAGTCGTATGTATGCAAAAAAGACGCAAAGGATGCAAAATTAGCACGACTCAGTTACAGAATGATTGCTTCATCGGACAATTACCATCTGCTTGAAATAGACCTACATACAGGACGCCATCATCAAATTCGCTGTCAATTGGCAAACCTTGGCTGCCCAATCAAAGGAGACTTGAAATATGGCGCGGAACGCAGCAACAAGGACGGCGGCATTTCGCTCCACGCACGTTCGATTGAATTTACCCACCCTGTTTCTAAAGAAACTATCACCATAGTTGCGCCCGTTCCCAACAATAATTTGTGGAACGCACTTTCGCAAAACGTGTAAAATCAATCAATTACAACCCGCGCACAATAATGCGTGTTGGCATTGCTCGGTGTCAAGAATAGACACCCTTTTTGGATTTTGCCATTTTTCACAACAAGCGTACTTTGCAAATCCTGAGAAATTTCACTGCTATCTTTATGAAATTCAACGAAGTACGTTCCCGTTTTCCCCGTTTCAACAAACGTATCATAGAATGTTCGGGCAACCATTCCCATCGTCATTCTTAGGTTGATTTCCACGCAAGGATGTACGAAATATTCATTATCTTGCTGATACACAAACATATCAACGCCTAAAATTCCCGAATACAAAGGAGCGACACGGTCAGTAAGAAAAGCGGTCAGTTTTTCCTGAATCCGCAACAAATCACTTTGATTAATCCACCGCGAAAGGCGTTCCGCAATCTGCACATCGGTGGCGAGCCAATTGCCCACGTATGCGCCGTGTTCATTCGAAAAAAACAACGAATAGCCCGCAAACCGCGTTTGGCCATTCTCGCACCGAAATTCCATTGCAAAATCCTGAACGACAGTATAGAGCGGTTCGGCAACAATTCCCGCTTGCTTTGAGGCAATATTTTTTGCCCGATTACGTAAATTTTCCGACAACGAGCCCAAACTGCGAATGATTCCCTTTCCACTCCCCGACCACGGGGCTTTGAATATAGAAAACGGATGATTTTCAACAAATTGAGCAATCTCATTGGAGGAAAGTAATTGCGCCGGCTTTGCAAGTCTCAATGTATCGTTTTGAATAGATTGCAAATACAATGTCGCATCTATCGACAATTTTCTATGCTGCAACTCGCGAAGCGCATCAAGCTGAGCCACAGTTGGCAAATGAGCGACAGAATGTTTTTCCAACGTCCGACGAATTGTTTTGTTCCAACCCCACGGACGAATCGCATCAACATCATCGTACGACGAAACAATACGATAATCTTTGAATTGCGGGAATAGTTTCTTCATGCTTTCAAACCATTCAACGTCAACGCGTTCCGCCCAAATACACGAATATTTTTCTGCATACCAAAGCGGCAATAATGAAAAATCCGTGGCAAATTGTTTTGCAGAAAGTGGCGCATCAAAATGGTCGGAATCCGACGCAAGCGCCAAATCGTGGTCTGGATTGAAAATATACAACTGGTTCATACGGCAAAGATATGGATTTTAGTCACGTAACACGGTGCAACTCAATTTTTTGCCAAAGGTTTTCTTGCCATCTGAAAAGACTTCCACCGAAACGAGATAAATGCCCGCAGGAACAAGTTTTCCATCAGAATTTGTACAATCCCATCGAACACAATCGCTTACACCAATTAGTTGATTGTTTGCAAGTTGCGAAATAACCTTCCCTGTTGGAGAACAAATAACCACCGAACATTGCGAAGCCCGTTCGCTGTTGCCAAGCAACAAAACCATTTCATCGTTTTCGCCATCACCATTTGGCGTAACCACCTCTGATTCAAGCTGAACCATCGGTGAGGAATATAATTTATGTGATTGCGAATTTTTGCAACCTGGCGTAGAAAACCCAACCGACTCTGCCGCCGAACACCACGAATTAGCCCGTTCCGAAGGCATTGAAAATGCTATGCGTTCCAACGAAACACCTTCTTTGTCAGAAAGATACGAAGAATGCCATTTTTCGGAATAAGAAACCGAATCAATTACCTCTTCCCAACGATTAAGAACCATAATTGTTCCTTCATCGTCGGGCAATGAAGGTAACGAATTTTTAACAAAAATGTTATTATTACACTGATTATCAAATTTATACGCTTCAGCATCAGAAGAAACAACCACATACGACTGCGGCGGAAACAAAACAAAAGTATTGGAAATCCTGCTAAAATTCTGTCCGTTAGACAAATACAGTTGTGATAAATCAAAATACGAATCCGAATTATTGTACAATTCCACAAAATCAGCTCCTCCAGATTTTGGATTGAACAAAATCTCGTTGATACAAATGGTATTTCTTTCAAGCACAGAGTCCGTTGCAGCAAAAACATATTGATTTTCAGCGAATTGATTTCCTGCAAAATCTGTACAATCATCAGGAATTTGCAGAATATATTCCGTTTTGGGCAACAGTGCGGATTGTGTCAGAATTTGGCATTTTTCGCCCATATAGTGAACCGACAAAATGCTGTCAATCGTTACTTGAGGCGCAATAGAAAACCTGTCAACTTGTTCTATATCAATCCGTTCTGAAAACACAACTTCTATCGTTGAATCATTTAGAATTTGAATTGACGAAAGGGTTGGCGGTTCATTATCGGCATTGCGTTGTGCGATGGAATTTTCATATCCTGGCGTACCTCCCACCCTATTGTTTGCCGCGGCCCAATTTTCCGCTGTTTCGGAAAAATTCTCCACATCAATTTTTTCAAGACTCCAACCGCCATCTGCCTTGAACGCATCGCCATGCCACGTTTCGTCAACAGTAACGGAAGAAACACTTTTCTGTTGGTAAATCAGTGCAATCGTTTGCCGCGCATTCGTAATTGCTGGCATTTTTGAAATGAATATGCAATGCGTTGTATCAGAAACACTTGCACGAGCTTTTTCGGAAATTACATACACGTATTCCCGTGGAAGAAGAATCTTTGACGGCAAATCGCAGATATTAGTACCAACAACCAATTGTAAGTCAGAGCATTGAATGGCACAATCGCTCAAATTACAGAACTCAACATATTCATACTCGGACAAACCGACAACAGGCGTAGGTTTCATCATAACCTCAGTTATTACGACCTGATTTACAGACGGTTCTTGAAAAAAGGCAATCGTGATTGCAGTGTCGGGAAGCGGTTCCTGAGCCGTATCAACCACCTGTTTGAATGCGATGGAAAACTCGCCACACAGATTGTTTTTTAATTTTGCAAAAATTGTATTCTGCTCTATTTCAACACGTTCAATCGCATCACTCACCACATTGGCAGACAAAATCTTGTGTGAAAACCGTGCCAAAACACTCTGTTCATTCCGAACAATTTCCGTGCAGACAAATGGTGTTTTCGCAAATTCAATATATATGTCATCAATCGTAATTTGCCCTGACGCGGCGGAATTTTGCTGAATCCGCACGACAGCATTTTCATACGCAGAATCAATCGAAACCGAAAAAATCTTTGTCACATCCACTTCAGAATCCGTACGCAACGTACCCACACACACATCGTTCACAAACACGCCCGCATCGCAGTTTGCGGTCAATTCCTGTTCGTATTGAAACCGAATAAACCGCACGCCATTGGGAATCGTATCGGAAAAAATGCAGGCATCGGCGGCTTTATTCAAACTGATTGCCTTGTCACCGTTCGTGGTAGTTTGCTGATTCCCACGAGCTTTCACGTAATTCCAACGTAATTCACCATTACCAACGAAAGCACCCGAGGAATACGAATTTCCAATCCCCGATTCGGTGAATTGTTCAAAAATTTGTGCGTTCGCACATACACTGTTGCAGAAAAATGCGGTTAGTATCAACAATTTTTTCATACATTTGCGGCATTAAAATTTAACGGTCAAAAGTAATATAAAAATATGAAAGTAGCAATAGTTGGTGCGAGTGGAGCCGTAGGTCAGGAGTTTCTTCGCGTGTTGGACGAAAGAAATTTCCCAATGGATGAATTGGTTTTGTTTGGTTCAGAACGAAGCGCAGGTAAGAAATATACCTTCAAAGGTAAGGAATATACAGTTCAGTTATTGAAACACGGCGACGACTTCAAAGGCGTTGACATTGCGTTTACGTCGGCTGGTGCAGGAGTTTCGAAAGAATATGCCGAAGACATCACAAAACACGGAGCCATTATGATTGACAACTCGAGCGCATTCCGTATGGACGACCAAGTTCCTCTTGTTGTTCCTGAATGTAATGCGAAAGATGCGTTGGTTCGCCCGAAAGGAATCATTGCAAATCCAAACTGTACGACGATTATGATGGTTGTGGTTTTGCAACCACTTGAAAAACTTTCTCACATTAAGAGAATCCACATTGCAAGCTATCAGGCAGCAAGCGGTGCTGGTGCGGCAGCTATGGCGGAATTGGAACAACAATACCGCGAAGTGCTTGACGGCAAACCAGTTACGGTAAACAAATTCGCTTATCAGTTGGCATACAACGTAATTCCTCAAATCGACGTGTTCACCGACAATGGTTACACGAAAGAGGAAATGAAAATGTTCAACGAAACACGCAAGATTATGCATAGCGACGTAAAATGTTCGGCAATGTGCGTGCGCGTTCCTTCGTTGCGTTCACACTCCGAAGCTGTTTGGATTGAGACAGAACGTCCAATTTCGGTTGAAGAGGCACAAAACGCCATAGCAAATGGCGAAGGAATCCAATTGATGGACGACCCTGCAAACAAAAAATACCCAATGCCATTGTTCTTGGCTGGCAAAGACGATGTGTATGTTGGTCGTGTCCGTAAAGATTTGGCTAACGAAAATGGTTTGACACTTTGGTTGGTTGGCGACCAAATCAAGAAAGGCGCCGCTTTGAACGCCGTTCAAATTGGTGAATATTTGATTAAAGAAGGTGTGGTAAAATAATCCACCATCTCTTACAAATAGAAAAGGAGAACTGAAATGTTCTCCTTTTTTTGTTATGAGTTTATCCCGTCCTAAAATAGCGTTACAAAAAAAGTAACGTGAAATGAAAGATAAAGAAAAACAGTATGTTAAGCGAACCCAAAAAGATTATTCAATGTCTGTTA